>Ga0256900_1000413_pt1 | contig 13955 bp, 10 predicted proteins | sample MC6MC0688MT_FD_190190 | JGI IMG/M metagenome (GOLD analysis project Ga0256900, IMG submission 190190) | Metatranscriptome of enriched soil aggregate microbial communities from Iowa State University, Ames, United States - MC6-MC0688-MT... | ecosystem: Environmental > Terrestrial > Soil >... | reverse complement strand
TTTGAGTCTATTTTAGTTGCTTCATTTTCCTCAACTAGTTTATCTTGAGTTTTTTGTAATTGTTGAGTAATAAATTTTAATTCTGTGAGATTTTGGTTTTGAGAATTCAGCATCTCATCTAATTTTTCTGCATGTTTTGTTTGTGCCAGATTGATTTCGCTTTGCATCTTCAATACTGCGCTGACCTCTCCTAAAACCGAAGTTTCTTTTTGCAAATCTTGAACATTTTGTTCTAGCTTATCAATCCTATGAGTATTACTTTTTGTTCGCTGATTTACCTCTATAATATCATTTGTATTTTTTATTCCTCTTTGCTCTATTGTCAGAAAACGTTCCTTTTCTTCAATCATTGATTCTCACCAACTTTTATAGTTTATTTTTAAACAATATAATAAAAGAGTGAGCTAATAAGCCCACTCTTAACCAATTTAAGTTAGTGGAATTTGATCGACACTAGAGAATGTATCTACATGTAGTTTCATATCTGTAACTAAATCAACAATACGCTTTGTAATCATTTCTGTATAAGCCTCAGCGATTTCTTGTGCTTTTGGTTCCCCGTACTGAGCGATGCCAAAAGTTTTCAACACTGGCATTCCTGCGTCAAATTTAATATAATTGTCGCCTTGCTTTAATAAAACAACTTCTTTCTCCACCTGACCACCCGAACCATCGTCTACCATTTCTTTTTTAGTGATATTACCACCAATATTTAACTCTACTGTTCCAGCACGATCATCTAGCATTTCACGGTCAGTTTCGCTTATTTCAATCAGTTCAAATTTAGTAGAGTATATACTTTTCTTTAATTCTTTAGTTACTTGTAATTTCATCTTACATCCTCCAATTATTTAATTGTTACTCCACGAGAGCAAGAAGCTTGGCCAGTGCTGTCTTTTGAGCCTAAAGCGAGTTGTCCTTTAATAGTTGATAGTAAAGCAACAAGCTGATTTAATTCCCCTCTACCCAGTGAGAAATCATAGCTATAGCCAGCTGTTTCATCTACATAGTAGCAGTCAACATATTTTTCTATTGTTTCAACATTGTTTTCTATTGTTGTTCTTTCTTTTGGTTCAAAAGTTATATACACTCCTTGACCAATAGTAACCATTGCTTTTCTAATTAATTTATTGTAATCTAGAAAAGAAGTAGTAACATCAAAATGCTGATTTAATTTAGACATAATGTCACCTCCTTAGTTGGATAAATACATCATACGATATGACCTTGCGGATGCTGTGCTAGAATACCCAAAACAATAAAATAGTCCTGCTGCATCAGTTGGACTAGACGGAGCCCCGCCCATAGTAAATAAAGAACTACTGCTAAGAGTGTGATTGAAAACTACTTTATCCGAATAATACCCACTACTTGCAGATGCCTCTATAGGAACGAATGGCAATTCTGTTGTACCTGTGACTTTTCTAACGTAGCCATTTATATCTTTGGTCATATTTAATCCGGATGGCTTATAGTCTGTGCCAAGTTCATTGTAATTTTCGTTTGTCCATGATATTGCTCCTGTATTTGCAACATATAAGCCTTCTACATAAGAAGTGACATTGCCCCATAGGTCTTCCATGCCTAGTACTTTTACCCCTCTATCTGTGGGTATATTGGCAGAGAATAAACCTCCTTTATCTTCATGTCCAGTTGTTAAGTATCCTGTGCCAGTTACTTTGCCCATACCCAATATGTTTTGCATGTCTCTTCCTTTAAAGAATAGCATACATAACATTTGAATTAAGGAATAGGCATGAATATTGATAAAGGAATAATTACTGTTTCTTTGCTGAATATATCCTCTGAGGTTTGCTAGTCTCTCATCTACTGCTCCTGTAGGATTTACACCGGATGCTGACATTGCAACACCGCCCTTGTTCCATACTGGATAGGCAGATACATACAAGTTCTTAAATTCAGTATTACCTTTCATGTGACCATAGCATTTCCAAGAGGAATCTAGCTGTTCATTTGACATATTGACATGAACTACATCGCCAATCTTCTCTATCTTCCAGTATATTTTAGGAAACTCAATCATGACATCTCCGTCAATGCCATCTATGATAGACGACGTGCCATCTGGTTTCTTCGTATAGTCCGTAGGATCTAAATAGTATTTTACTGTTCCTGTTGTACTATCTAATACGCATGGCTTAATTTGATTGAATGGGGCTTTATTTTCCCAACTGTTCCATGATACCATTGGAGTATCTGAAAACTTTCTTATGGCTGGAGAAAAATCAGTGGATTCATTTTTATATACAACTGCACTATTTGCATTTATTATACTTTCATCTATAGTGAAGCCATATGTCCAAGCTCCTTGAGGAAGTTTATCTTTTGTTACATTGAAAGTATATACTCTTTTTTCTTTGTTGATTGTTTCATAATATAAAGAATAAATACCTTCCTTATTAACAGAAAAGGAGTTATCAGAGATTAGTTCGCCATTACTAGTAAACCAATCAATATTATGAGCTCCTTCTGCCCATTTTAGATAATTCATGAAGACTTTTCTCCTTTACTCAGTAATTGTAACTATTCCATCTGTAACAGTTATTTTTGGTACTTTCTCAACTAGAGCGGTAGGGTCTATAACAATCTGGCCTCTCACTCCCTTAGACTGAGAAACATTGGTAATCGCTGTTGTTGAAGTGTCAAGATTATATGTTAGAGCATTATCATTGTCAGAATAAGTGGAAGTCCAATATTCTCCAGTGACACCCTTGCTCTTCATTCTCTCATCTATGTTGCTTGCTTGAGCAGAGCTAATCAAACCTACTTTCGTTCTTTGAGTCTTTTCGTTTTGATTCGCAACAGTTCCATTACTCCAGTCAAATTCTAATATTTTTGGTAGTTCATGAGGTTTGTATTCTATTTTATTATAATAAAAATCTATTACATTATATAGAATATTATTAGAATCTGCTTCAGAAAGTACACTTGTATCACCATAAATACCAGAAGGGTTAAATGGTGTTTCATCAAATGAATAAACCTTTCCTGCTGTTACGCCATTGCGAGTCCATACCCTACTACCAAATACAAACTCTTCTTTATCAGGAATGTCTGTAATTGGAACTAAATAAGAATAATCTAAAGTAGCAAAATCAGTAATATAATTTCGCCCTCTGTATTTATAGAAGAATGTGTATCCACCAGATTCTGTGATTGTAAAGGTATCATCTGTGATTTCAGTACCGTTATTTTCAAACCAGTCAACAGTCTGTTCACCTTTTCCATACTTTTTCAGGGTTACTAAAGACTCAACTTCTGGAGTGAAATTCACAGTAATATCCATATCAACTTGGGTGAATTCTGGTTCTTTATGCTTTGCCATTTGCTCTTGAGTTACTGTAAATACATAGACAAATTCTCTATCATCTTGTTGCTTCCAATATAGAGTATACTCTCCCATAGAATCAAAGGAATAAAAATTATTTGTAACTATATTACCATTGTTTGCAAAATAAGCTTTATCTCTATTTCCTTGTGCAATTTTAGCTAAAACCGTTGGAGATGGTGCTTCATCATTATAAACAATATCGACAGCTCCATCAAAGATGGTTAAAGTAGGCTCGTAGAATCTTAATTGGTCTTCAGCAACAGAGAAATAATGAACATAATCCTTATTATAAATATTCTTATAATAATATGAATAGTCTCCTATTGTAGTTACTTCAAATGTATTCCCTATTAAAATTGTTCCATTACCATCTCTGAAGAATCCAATTAGTTTATGCCCGAAATCCCATCTTTGCTCAGAAATCTCCACGGATTCATCTGTAGTAATAGTAACTACACCATTCTTAACTTCTATTTCTGGATTAGGGTCTTTTTGTTTTTTGACTATTTTTACCTCTCCACTTGCAGGGTCTACATAGGTTAGTCTTCCATCCTCATTCAATTTTATACTGTGTGGGCTACTATTAACAATGCTCATTTCTGTATGTTTCTTGTATTTTTCAGGAAGATAAGACTCCAATATTTTACCATTGCTATTGAGCGGAATAAGTCCATTTGGTATACTTATCTTATCTTTTTTTATTAGCTCTGCATAGTTACCTACAGTATCATTTAAAGCAGCTACTGCTCTTCTTACATATACCATCTCTGGGGTGTTCTTTGTATATATTAAAATTGAAAATGAATCTAACTTTGTAGAGGAGTTGTTTATAATAATGCTTGAAGAAACAGTATAGCTTGTATCAATAGATGTTAAACTCATCGGCAACGTCACTTTAACTAGCTGTTGGCCATTAATGGTAACAACATCTTCAGTTTTTGCAATTATGGTTTGTGAACTTGTTGAATTCTTATCATTCTTAAATGTTAAAGTTAATTGATTAAACAATGACATGTTTAATAAATATTTGTTTCTAAGAAGCCTAAAGTAAATTGTAGCATCTTCATCTTTTGGAAATGCATAATCACTAATTTTTCTAGTGTTGTCCACATATAAATTTAGTGTAATTTCTTGAGTCAAACAAAAACCTCCTTTCTTTATAAAACTATAGTTCTACAGGCTCGTCAGCAAAGTTGCACTCTAGGAAAGCTCCTGTGCTATCTCTATAAAATGCAATTCCATCTTCAGTAATATAGAATCCATGAGCTCCATCATCACTTCTCATTGGCTGAGTTAAGTGATTATTAATGATGTCTGGTATATTTTCTTCTTTAATCTTTTGTTGGTTGTCTAACTGTGCCACACCATTAGCTTCTCCTAGCTCAGACATATTAATTCCATTTGCTAACTGAGTTTGAATTCTTTCAACTTCTTTTTGTAAATCCTGTATAATATCTAATAAACTTAAGTCCTCTTGAGTAATGTTATCATAGAATCTAACTTTTATAGGAAAAGCAGATACACGATCACCATCTTTTATGACAGTAAGATAGAGAGTATAAATTCCTACTTCAATCATATGAAGTGGAGCAAACTGGAATATGACAGAATTAAAGCCATCATTTACTTCAATTTTTCCTGTGTCTACGATTTCTGCACCACTCGGAGAGGATACGGTAATCTCTGCTTTATCATATTGATTAGCACCTAGAACAATACCGTTGTCATATAGTCTAAATTTTAAAACAGCAGTATCACCCCGTCTAAATTGTATAGTGGCAGTACTGGTTACAAATTTTAAATCTAAGTCTAAAATATATTCATTTTTAAACACTGCTTCACCACCTAAAGAGACTCTCTATTGAAGAGAGTCCCAATTTGTTAATTTTGTAAATGTTGTTGCTACACTGCCTATAGAGCTTTGTGCATATCTATTATAGCTATTTGAGCCTGCTCCAAATACTTCATCATTGTTGTTAACAATTATCGTAGCACCGTCATCCACACTTAATTGTCTAATATTAGTAATTGTTAAATCAACTGGGCTGTAATAATAAGTGCCGGATAATCCTATAGCTGTTGCCGAACCCCATCCGGATGCAGTATTGTTGCGTGTTAAGATAACAGCGCCATTGGCAGTTGCGTGCACCTCTTTAGCATTGAATACATTATAGATACGGGACGGCACTTCTGAATTAACGCCTTCTCCCTGTCCGTTAGTAGAACTATGACCACAAGAGTGGGAATTTCCGTTGCCGTCAATATAGAATGTTGTATTATCATTTATAGCAATATCTATAACATTAGTCAGAGCAGTTATTTTTGTTAAAGATGTTACCTTTCCTGTTCCAGCCGCTTTGCCTAATCCTAATTGATAGTAAGAGTTAACACCAATAACATAAACATCGCCATTGTTCAGAAGATACATACAACTTTGTCCAGATGAAGCTATCTTTTTAATACCTCCAAGACTGTCTGCAAATGTTAATTTTGTAGGTGTAGTTACTGCGACACCTTCTTGACCAAAGCCTAATAATCTATGATAGTTAAGACCCCATCCATACCAGTCTCCATTTGCCTTTTTCACAAACACATTGCCACTATCTACTGTAATATCTACTATGCCATCGATTAATGGGCATAGTGTAGGTTCAGACACTGTATCAGTTGACAATCCTGTCAATATTCGGTTAGGTCTACCACAAACATATAGTTTACCTCCACCAGTTAAGAACCATGTTGCGCCACCATTAACTGTATTGTCATTAACAACTTTAACAACCTCTTGTACTAATGCTTTTGTAGGACTATTGTCATCTGCATTTTGATGATTTGACCCATCGCCTTTAAGATATGCTTGACTATCACCATTAGCATATACATTACCAGCTCTAGTAATCATAAACGTTTTATTGCCTCTAATATAGAATTTTCTATACTGGTTCAACACAATGTCTGTAACTCTTACTATTTGTGTTGCTTTATTTCCAGCGTTGTCGTATGCCTCAAAAGTATATTCTCCATTAGCTGTAACCTCATAAGTTGTCATAGATGCTGTTGTGCTAGTTCCGTCTGGCTTTACTATTCTGCTGACTCCAGAAGCGTTATCTGTTGCAGTTACTGTTAGAGTTATTTTTAATGCTGGCGAACTTTGTGTAATATTTATTTCAGGAGGTACTTTATCAATATTCGAGATTGAGACTGTTCTTACAGATGCTATATCCACATTATCTCTAGCGTATACTGTATATGTGCCATTTGCAGAAGCATTAAAATATCCTGAAGTAATAGTAGTGCCATTAGTTCTAAAGTAATCTACTGTTTGATTTCCTGTTGCCCATTTGATTTGAGCAATACCATTTTGAGAAGTTGCACTTACATTGACTCTCACATCTTGATTAGTCCACGCAGTTTTTGCTGGAGTTGCTGTAATCACAGGAGGAGTTTTATCTATGCTAGTCACTACAGCTGTGTGAATAGAAGTGTTGCCAGCATTGTCAGAAATAGTAAATATATAGCTTCCATTATCAAACGTAGTAAATTTCATTGTTGAGCTATTAGTTCCAGTGCCATCTGGAGCATCTATTCTCTTAACTCCAGAAAGATTGTCTGAAGCAGTAACAGTAATTGTGACAATACCGTTGTTCATTTCTTGAGTAGATGTTGCTGTCGGTGCAATTTTATCTATAGAAGCTACATTAATTTTTCTTAGAGCATCTAAATTGTAGTTGTTTTTAACATATGCATACAAGAAGCCATTTTCCGTTACAGTGACATCTTGTTCGTTTCCTGTTAAAACTATACCGAAATTATTGTTTGTTCTAAAGTTACTAATAGTAATATTATCACTTGTGGAGAAGTAGTAGCGCTTATCAATAACATCTTCTGCGCCATCAGTAATCTTAATATTAACCTTTTTATCAACATTTGTCCATACATTATTATCTGGGATTAATGTCATAACTACTGTCGCTGGAGTTGGTAAATCTTCTTCTCTTACTTCAAATACTTTAACAACTTCCACACCATTAGTATACTTTCTATAAATAGTGTACGTTCCAGAAGTGTCTACCGTAATTGTATTAGTAAACACGATGCCGTTATCATGGAAGTAAGGAATGTCATGCGAACCTGAATCCCACTTCTGGATTTCAACAGTATAGTCACTATCATCTGTTACTGTAATGACTCCTTTTTCAATAGAAACTGAAACATTAGGAACTTTTAAGTCTGATGCATTAACATCAAATTTATAAATATATTCTTTGCCTTCGTCGTCCTTATAATAAATAGACCACTTTCCTGTTTTATCTACAGGGAAATTATTTTCTTGGAACAGAGTTCCGTTTTCTCGAACGTCTTTCATGGTTCTATTACCGTACATATATTGTTTTACTACAACTGTGCTTTCTCCAGTAAAGGTTAAATAAGCAATACTTTCTCTTACTGTTACTGATAATTTTAGAGCTCCACTTAAATCTGGATGACCAACATTCTCTTCCTGACCACTTTTGGTTTTATATTTTGGAACTCCGTTTTCATCGATATAGAAATCATGCACCCAGTTTAAGTACACATCTGTTTCTACATGCCCTGAAATAAAACTAGGTAAAAATTTATTGTCAATCTTTTTATTCGCATCAAGTGGAACAACACCATTTGGCTGTCCTACTGTGCTTCTCAAAACAATATCGTCTTCCATCATTTCCAGATATTTAACCTGATTTTGCAGGTCTTGAATTATTTTCATATATCCGAGCTCAGAAGCCCCCAAACTATCAAAAAGCATAACTGAGAATTCAGGTATAGAAACCCTACCCATACTGTCTTTAAGCGATAAGTTGAATTGGTACATTCCAATTTCATCCAATTCATCACGGTCAAAATTATATTGAACATAATCTGTGCCATCAATAGTGATTTTTTGACAAGGTCTGGTTATATAACGACCCTGTGGAAAGGTAATAGTAACCTCTCCACTAACAAAGCCAGATATATCATATAGTTCCTTATTGTCATGAATCTTAAAGTTTATTGTAGCAGTGTCTCTTCTTCTAAAGGTTGGAATGGAGGATGAGTATTTAAATTTTATATCAACATCTAAAGTCCATACATTCTTAGCCATTGCATCACCTCTTATTTATTTTAAATTATGACTTCAAGATCTTCATATGTGATAGCTTCAATTTGTTTAATCAATTCCAGTGCTTCAGGAGTGTCTTCGTCAAACATTCCAGCGTCCGTCATTTTCATTACTACATCAGCCCTTACAAAATTAACTATTGATGCTTTACTTTTTGCAATTGATAATTCTTTGGTTAAGTAGTCTATATCAGTTTGGTAAGAACCTTGCGTAGAAAATAATTTCTGTCCATTTAAAATTGGGTCAGTATTATTTTCGTTTTCATATTTCATTATTATTTTGTATTTTCCTGTGAGAAGGTCAGGAGTAGGTCTCATATTAGTTTTTTCTACTTTGAAAGAAACCTTGAATTTTAATGTTGACATAAATAACTCATCCTTTTTATTTTTATAATTTTAATTCTGTTCTTCTACGTCTTCTTCATAGAACTGAATGACATTCTCAAATTGAGTGTAAAAGTCGTCTATGATATCAGCATAGGCTCCAGACACTTTGAACTCTTCATCATTGATGAAAGAATTAGCTACCGATAAAAACATCATTTTATTAGACTCATCACATGGTAGAATAAATTCCTCTTCCAACAAATCTGCTAGTTCTTTTTTAGCTTTTTCTTCATTCTCTGGGTCTTCAAACAAATAGATGCCTTTTTCCTTATCTGAAAATAGTGGACGGTTATCTTCTTTGCTTCTAGTGCAATACTCTTCCATAATCGCTAGTTTTTCTGGATAGAGTATTTCCTGATCATATTTAGATAGCATTCTCATAAATCTTGTTCTCATGCGAGACTCTTTAAAGTTTAACTCCAAAGAATCTAAAACCTGAATTAACATGTTTAAGTGTATATTTTTAATTTTAAAATTCATTCGTATTCTCCTTTTCTCTATAGAAATATCATCGCAATCCATTAACTCTTGCCTGACTAAAATCCCAATCCCCAAAACATTGTACAATACTACCGCTATGACCAAGGTTTAAGCGGTCTGCCTGTAATGTTAAGCTAATTGCGGAGATATTCATCTGTGTCCAGTCTGCGCTAATTTGAGAAGTGCCTCCAAAAACTATACTGGTTTGCACATCTCCCCATTTTTTTCCCAGTCTTATTATTTTACCAACACTTAGGTCTTCAGCTATGTCAATATTGCCACTTTCTATATCTCCAAGCTTTGAGCTAATAGCGCTTAGCTCATTAACATCAATGCGATTGGCTGTAAGCCCTCCAGTAGTAATCTGGTCTGCATCTAATTCTATTGTTCTCATTGTTTGTACATCCATGGTTGCTGCTTGTAGATGTCCGGTGAATGTACCATCTACTGCATCTAATGTTCCAGTAACTAGTCCATTAAACTCACCATTAAAACTACCGCCAAGGTTGTTATTATTACCACGAGAATATTCTATTGTACCAGATACATACAAATTACCATTAGTATCTAAATCGAAATTTTTATTTCCTGAGTTATCATAACCTCTGATTCCTGAACTATCTAGTGTAACACCTCTATTTGAATCCTGATTAGTTTTGATAGATAATGAGCCAATAATTTTTACCTCTCCAGTACCAGCTACTACTTCAAAGGTTCTTACACCATTTGAATTATATGCTCTAATACCATTTTCATCTAACTGTACCCCACGCAACCCTTCATTTGTACGAATATCAAAAGCACCATCATAAATTCTAAGACCATATTTCATGTTATGTTGATTTTCTGGGTCTTGGTATTTACCGAGTTGTGCTCTTACTCTTGCATTATTATCATAAATAGTTACTGTGCCACTTTGGATAGATACTATACCCTGCTCATCTTCAATCCAAAGCTTGTTACCGAGTATTAATCTACCAACTAAGCGTTCTGCATGAACTCCATTTTTAGAAATTGCAACCGATACACTGTTACCATTATCTGGAGTGATTAATAGTTGACCATTTGTAATCATTAGCCATGTGCTCTTCTCTTGCATATCCATTGAAACTAGACCACGCTCACTTAATGTTACGGAGTTGTTTAAGCCTCCAGTGATTAATTGCTTCGCCGCATCAAAGGCGTTCTCCAGTAATTCAGAAACATCGTCATAAGCCTCACGCCCCTTATCCCAGTTCCATTTATCACGTTGAACAGTTGTAGATGTATTTGTTGCTAAGCTTAGTGATTCAATGAATTTAGCATAGTCATCACTATATGCATCTGTATTAGCTACAGTAATAGCAACGGTCTGAGCATCAAAATTCATTGTTATTTCTGTCATTTTAGCTGTAACATTAATATTTAAGTCCTTCGATGTAAGAGTTAATATATCGCCAATATTCAATTTATCTCTGTCAAGATTGAAGTCTATATCTTTTGTAAAGTCTTCTATAGACATATTTAATGAAACAGGTGGCTGTCTAAATTCAGCAAACACTTCTTTAGACTCTTTTAATAAGTCTTCATCGCTTGTGATAGAATCATTATAGTATTCTTTGGCGTGTTGATAGTCTTTCCATTCTTTAATTTGCTCGCTTGTGAAGTTATTTTCTGTCTTCACTTGTTCACGAAGATTGTTTATGCTATTATTAATTGTCTCTAGCTCTGCGCTTAGTGACGCTATAGTTGCATTTTGTCGTCTGATGTTTTCTTGTGTAGCAGTCAATTTAGCAATAACATTTTGCCACTCTAGTTGGTTTGGTGCATTATCTTTGTAAGTATAGTTAATAACATCTCGCTGATTTAACAGGTCTCGTTCTTCATTCTCGTACACACTTAGTTGTTGCTCTGCCGATTGAATTTCTGCTCTTTTAGTAGTAGCCTGTGCAACAAGAGAATCAAACTGACCTTGAAGCAACTCTAATTTACTTTGGTATTTAAGTATTGCAATACAAAGAGAGTCAGACATGTACTTAGATTTTTTAATAACATTGTAATTTCCATCATGTTGAAAAGGATACATATAAAAACTATAATCTTCAAGATAGTTGGAGCCGGTAGGGGACAATCTACGGAAGTCTACCCCATCTGCACCGTAGGCTACTAATCTTGTTACCATTGCCTCTGCATCAATATCAAGGTTAAATGATTCTAAGTACTTTCCTTTTTTTGTTCTTAATCCTCTATTCTTACCAACGTTTTTAGGATGGTGAAAGTTCACTGTTCTCTTTAGAGTATTAAAAACTACTGTAGCATTAAATTTTTCACAAATATCAAAAATACATTGCAAAGCATTTCCTGAAGACATTTCGTAAGAGCGATATTTTAAATCAAAATCTGCATCAACATAGTCTATTTTCCAGTTAGTTTCCGATAAGAAGTTTCTGACATGCGCTGATAGATTAAGAGACTCTTCCTTATAGTCTCGTATTAATGAACTTGCTATTTGAACCCCTAAGCTATAACACTGGTACGAGACAGATTCAAAACCATCTTGCTCCATTGTTTTAGTAGACTTCATGATAACAAAGTATTCTTCTTCTCCATTTAAAGTTAGACGAATAAGATATCTATCTCTCAATACTTCTAACAATGGGTTAACTATTTCTTTATGATCACTACTGTAAATTGTAGCTGGCACTGTGAAATTCAAAGTATTCAAAGCACTAAATTTAATTGAGAGAGAAGCATTGTAAAAATCTTTAACTCTTCCCACGGTTTCTTTGCTGACTTTGCAAACTTCTAATTTTGGCATGGTTACAATCATTTGATTGTTATAATATGAAAGTGACACTTATTGCCCTCCTTTAATAAGATTTATATACAATCTCATATTTTATAATAATATCAAAATCTCCTGTAAAAACTATTTTTGTAGCGGAGTCTGTATCATATTTATTACCTAGAATAAAGCGTAAGTAATCATCATTGCACAAATCAAATAGATAACGTTCATTCTCTGCGTAACTACTGCGTATCGTTTCCATTGCACAGTCCACATAGGCAATCTCTCCGTCAAGCATGTCTCTTATTTCAAAATTGTTAACTCGTTGCCCTTCCATAAAAGTTTCAATTCTAATAGAGCCATTGCCTCTTTTTTTAATTTCTAATCGAGGAGCTAAATCTTCATCTCCATCGTTGTTAATCCAATCTGTAAGAGTACCACTAATAGATTTTGTATATTCTCTAAATCCAGAGGATATAAAGTGACTATCACATCTAACATTTAAAGTGATATACCCCTCTTTCAAACCGTTGTGAATTAACTGTGGAGCCCCTTCAAATAGAGCATAAATTATCTTGTTGGGATCAGTTTCGAACCATAAAGGCTTATATTCCTCTTGGTCAAGCCATCTAGCAATAGCCCTTAAATTATCTCTCTTCTCCCACTCTTCTATAAAAATAGTCAAAGGAAACGAGAGTGGTTTTTTCTCCACTCTCGAAAATAAAGGCACATCCCGTCCAGCAATAGATTTCTCTACTATTGAACGGTTTGCTAGAAAGGGTTCTTTATACAATCCTGTTCCAGAATTTATCATCATAACACCAAAGTCTTCACTACTGATGCCATCATAAGTAAAGCTTAAAGATTCAAACATTGTTAGAATTTCCCCTTCTTTGTTTTAATTGTTTCCATTGCAGTTCCAGCTAATCTGTCCATTGTTGTTTTATTCATATTTACAAAGTCACCATTAAAGTTAATATTATACTCTTCTTTAGTTTCTCCTCCACTAATATTACTAATAGTAGATTTAACATTCTCAAGAGGTCTAATAATTCCTTTAAGATGTTGTAACATAACTCTGCTACTATCTACAGTTTGTAGAAGCTCTGACGTTTCTATAGGGTTATTTACAACTTCTCCTTTGTGTCCAATGAACCATTGACCACCTATTCCATCGACACCGCCTGTAGTATTGCGATTGTTAAGCATACCGCCAGTGATTAATGATGCTGCATAGTTTTTAGCTTTATATTTTAAATCTTGGTTTTTAATAATTCCAGACTGATTTCCTAAGAAGCTCTTAAATTGACTACGCTGACTCTTGTCTAAGCTATTTAGAACTTGAGCATAAGTGGAGTCCGAGCCGATTTTAGAACCAGCTGCCCTACCTTCTGAAGCCATTTGATTAGCTTGGGGCTGAATCTCATTCTTAATAGACTGAGCAGTTTGTGGAGTTATTAATATTTCTCGCATATATTTAGCCATTAACACCTGCATATCTCCATAAGACATAGGAGTTTGAACTCCATAAGGATTTTTAGCATTAACTATTTCTTCTTTCCCACCAAGGAACTCTTGGAAGTATTTATCATACTTACCACTAGACATCCCCATGTTACTTTGAAGATATTGTTTAAATGCCTCACGCTCGGCAGAAGTTAAACCTTGCATAGCACTGCCAAAGTTTAATCCAGAGTCAATACTAGAACCACCTTTATATCCAGACTGTCCTAGCTCCCTACCTTTGTCTCTAGCATTTTTCTGTGCTACTCCAGTAAGAGCTGGAGCAACATTGTCGTATAGGAATTTACCTAGTAAAACTTCCAT
>Ga0256900_1000411_pt1 | contig 13999 bp, 1 predicted proteins | sample MC6MC0688MT_FD_190190 | JGI IMG/M metagenome (GOLD analysis project Ga0256900, IMG submission 190190) | Metatranscriptome of enriched soil aggregate microbial communities from Iowa State University, Ames, United States - MC6-MC0688-MT... | ecosystem: Environmental > Terrestrial > Soil >... | reverse complement strand
GTACGCTCATCCTTGCATTTATCCAGCTTAATGCTCAGCTCCGCCACCTGATGCTTATACTCTTCTATTTCTTTTCTTCTTTGTTCCAGTTCCAGTATCTTATTCTGGAGCAGGCTATCCTGCGACTTGGAATAACTCCCAAACAGGAAGACGACCACAGCAGCCAGGATATAAATTACCCAGCCCGATAGCGCCTTCGGATCCGATTTGGGAAAAGGGATTGGTTTCATAGGCATAAATTTTACTAATTGAGGTATTAAATCATTGCAAAAAAACAGTTGCATATTATTTATGGCTTGTCTGGCTTGTTCTATTTCAAGCAGCTGAATTGTGAACAAAAAATAGCCCTGTTTTCTTTTTACAAATATCGGCACTTGATACGCCATACTATGGCGCATTGATCAAAAAACAGCGCCTCCCACGCACGCGTTATTAACATGATAATATGCCAAAAATAAAAATCAGAACATTTACCAACCTGCGTCACAGTTTGACGTAGCACCCCATTTATTTTGCCGGAAAGTAACTAACATTAATTTCCTTAACCACTAAATAGTTTTTACACCAGCACCTAAGCCTGAGCCTTAAACATACAGCATAAACAGCACACCCCGATCTGTGCGATTTCCGGTCAGTAGACAATGCTACCTGCCGGCAGGGGAACCTTCATGCCTGTAGTAAGACCAACACCTGTGCCCGTAAAAACTACAAACAGTTACCAGTAAAATTTAATTATTAAAACCATTTAAACTATGTCAACATTTAACATTTGCCAGGGTCGTATCGCACTCAAAAACACCCATGAAACAGACCTCAATCCCAGCCAGTTGCTCATTGAATGCTTTGCACACACCAGCGATCATTCCAGCATCTGGGTGGGCGCCGGTGTAACCGATGCCAACGGGGCCTTTAAAATTGCCATCAAAGAAGCGTATAACACCGCACCTTTAAAACTAAAAGTATACAACCATGCCCAGCTCATTCATGAAGCATTAGTGGACGGTATTAAAAATGATCTTATCCTGGAAATTCAGACCGGAAGGTTTGACTTCCTCGTTGAAAATGATCATCTTGAAAAATTCCATGCCGATTACATTTCCGTATACGGGAACATAAGTTTAGGGGAGCAAAAGATCCCTGCAGTTCCGGGCAGCGAGGGCATTTCCGTAGTATTATCTCAGGCCTCCTTTGGCCTTAATGAAGTAATAGCAGCCTCCTATATCGACAGTATGGGTAATTACGAGATCAGGTTACCTTACCGCTTATTATTTTCTAAACAAATAACTGAAAAGTTCAGCAATTCTCCGCTACTGATCGTTGAAGTAGTACGTGGAGCAACACTGCTGGCTCAAAGCGAATTATTCGAGATCCAAAGCCAGGACACGATCGTGGACCTGAATGTCGCCATCACTCACAAGCAGTATTTCCTGGATGAATGGAGACTCATAAGAAGCCGCATGATGGCAGCTACACAACTGGACTCATTGGAAGGCATTGCTGCTGATACCAATTCCATCAGGAGAATTACCAACGCCAGCGGACTTAAAGAAGTAATGGTGAGCAATATGCTGCAAGCTGAATTAATGACCACAGAGAGTGGCATTATTTCGGCGCATACCTATATTTTTAAGCGGGCAGGCTGGGACAACTATACCGACACCGAAAAGGCAAAAGACCTGATCGCTGATGCAGTGGCCAACCACATAATTGACAGCAGCTACAGTGACTATGACCAAACATTGATCGATTTAGGCATTAAAAGTACCAAAGATGGAGGCGACCGGTTTATCTCTGAAAGAGAAACTTTAAAAGACATCATCCTGGCCATCACTAATGATGAACTGATCACAGAGATCTTTATCCGCGAAACCTTAAAAGATACAGGAGAAAACCCGCAGGCATTCTGGAATAATATCGAATCGCTGGTGGGCATCACCTACAAGAACCTGTTGCAAAAAGGCGTACAGGTAGTCGCATTAGTCGGGGTGCAAAAGGAAATGGTCATTGCCGTAATGAACGAGCTGGAAAGCACCGACCAGGAGCTTAATGTTTATGTAACCGGCAAAGTTGCCACTGCATGGCGCGACCTCATCCAGGCCCTTTCCGTGCAGCATGACAAACTTTGTGTGCCTGATGAATTCCGCGATGAGGAAAACGAGGATAAGGATGCAGCAATCATCTGGAATTATGCTACCTATATTTATGAAAACAGCAATAAGCTCTTCTATACTTCCTTTATTAAAGATGAAGTGCTGGATAGCCTGGTGGATGTTCCCGAACCGGTGATCAAAAACATACCGGCCCTCAAAGCCTTCCTGGCAGCCAATCCCAAGTATGATTTCCGTACCGATAATATCTGGGAACAAGCTGAAAAGATCAGCTCCATGGAATTGCATAAAGACCTGCAGACCTTACAAAATGTATCCCGCATCGCTTCCGGTAACGTAGAGCTGCTGAAAGGGATGCTGGCCTCCGGTATCAGGTCTTCCTTCCAGGTCGCAGATATGAGCGAAGCCAATTTCATGGAAATGATGGCCCCTAAAGTATCGCTTGAAGCAGGCGTCAAATTAAAGCATGCCTATGAAGTGGCCAGCCAGATCGACAGCTACATTAAGGGCGCTTATGTGCAGTTGAACCCTTCCAACTTTGTGCTGGGTGAGCTGACCAAAGAAAAGGTATCCTCTGCCGCATGGCGGTCCCAGGGAAATCCTAACAGTACCTTTGCTTACCCCGACCTGGAAACCTTGTTCGGCAGCCAGGATTTCTGTGCCTGCACCGAGTGCTCTTCCATGTACAGCCCTTCTGCTTATTTTACCGATGTCATGAACTTCATCCGTACAAAAGTAGGAACGGATGCCGCTTTGAAAACATTAGACAAGCGCCGTGCCGACCTGAAGTACATCGACCTGAGCTGTAAGAATGCCAACACCGTATTGCCTTACATTGACCTGGTGAATGAAACGCTGGAGCTGCAGATCCTGAAGTACTACAACACCTTAACCTTGCCAGGCAATACGCATGACCCCGATATACATGGGCTTACCTTACCCGGATCCTTCCAGACAAATGGTACGGAAGCGGAACTGGATGCCAACCCGGAGCATATGCATAAAGTAGCCGGTAAGTATGTGCCTTATGAAGACTACACATTGGTGTATGATAAAAAGCTGAGCAAGGCCATTTATCCCAACACTTTACCTTTCAATATGGCGAAGGTGGAATCGGATGCCTTCCTGGCCCATTCCGGCTTATCAAAAGTAGGGCTGATGAACAGCTTCAGACCCGCAACTTTTAATGTAAGCAACAGTAACCAGGGCCTGAATACCTATACCCGGGCAGCAGCTTACCTGGGCCTGGATATCACCGCGGCGGATATTATTTCAGCCAGCACGGCTTATGCTGACGAGGCCTTCTATGGCCCGGACCTGACGGGGGTAAATAGTTTAAGCGCAGACCTGGAATCGCTTTTAAAAAGAACGTCTCTGGAGTACACCGAGTTCCTGCAAATAATGGTGACCGATTATTTAAACCCTATGGTACCCGGAGCTACCGGTCCTGATAACAGGAGATTTGCCATCACCAATAAACCCGGCTTCCCTGCTGACACCTGTACCCTATCCGAATTACAACTGGAATGCAGACCCGCTACAGGGGAGCAGGCCGACAACCTGGTTAAGGTATTCTTCAAACACCTGCACCGCTTTGTACGTTTATTCCGCGCCACTAAATGGAGCATTTACCAATTGGATATCGTATTGAGATCAATCGGTCTGAATAACTTATACGTGAAGGATACGAATACCAACACTTATGTAGACCGCTTGAATAAGACGGTATTGACAACCATTGCCGGCATTAAAGAAATCAGCGATATTTTCGGTAAAGCTCCGGAACATATCTGTACTTTATGGAGCAACCTGGATACCTATGCTTATATTGACTTTGTTAAGGAGCAGGTACTGGCCCCTTCTGTTTATGACAGCTTCTTCAGGAACAAAAGCCTGTTAAATCCACTGGATCCTAATTTTGAAAACCCGGCCCAGATCAGCGGAACGGTACAGGAAAATGCAGGGACCATCAGTGCGGTGCTGCAAATTGAGGTAAAACAGATCGCTGAAATACTCAGCAATGACCTGTCTCAAGCCACAGACCTGGCTACCTTAAGTCATATTATGCGTTGCCAGACCTATGCCGCATTCTTTGGCAATCACTCTTTTGCCACCGCTGTGGAGCGCTTAAGACTGATCAATCACAGCCTCCCTTTTGTAAGCCCTTTAAATGTTCCGGAGATCCTGGATATCGTTAAGGAATTCCAATGGGCCGACCAGGAAGTCTTCTCCTGGGAAGAAAGGGCTTATTTACTGACCGGTAAAGACACCGCAGCCAACTTCACCCCTACCGATAAAACCATCGAGCAATTCTTAAAAGATCTGAGAAAAATGCTGAAGACTATTGCCAAGGATGAAGACATTGAAACGGCCGATAATGCGGAGCTGAAAGCGCGTTTGCAACAAGAGGCAGACCACTTGTTCACCGACACCTTCAACCTTCCTAAAACCGAGTTCGGGGAAAAGCTTTTAGACCCTATTGTTAAAAGCTTTATACAACCGTTCCTTGAACTCTCTACCGGGGGATCGCTGCTGGACATCCTGAGCACGAATGCCTTTGTAAAAAGCACTGCGGACCCGAAACCCGCTATGATACTGGCTAATGGCGTTAATGCCGAAGTTGTGTATAATTTGTACCGTATGCTGGCCAAGATCGCTATGATGAGCAGCAAGCTTAAATTAGATGATGAACTCATTACCTTCTTCCATGAAAAAGGAACAGGCTTTCTCCCCGCCGAACAGTTTAGCGCTTATGATCTAAATAACCTGGACAGCCTGTTTGCCACCGGCTTCACCGCTTACCTGAAATGGATCAAAGTACGCGATCTCTTTAGCTTAAGCACAGAAGTATTGCAAAAAATAATTGAGGAAAAGATTTTAAGTAACTGGGCCAGGTTACTGGTGGAGCATACCGGTATGGAGGCAGAAAGCCTGGAAATGATCCTGGGTAGCGTAGCATTCCCGGCATCCACTCAGAATATTACAGGTATCCTGGAAGGCTTCTTCAACCCTACTGCCGGTGCAACCCCGCATAACGGCAATATGGACCTGTTGTTACAGGCTTATGACATCATCAGCTACAGTCGTAAACTGGCCATGGAGGTCAGTGACCTTTATGCGGCCATCCGTCCCGAAGCTTCATTAACGCAGGCCAGGATGATCCGTAAGGCTACCAAATCGAAATACAACCCCGAGCAATGGCTCAAGGTCGTCAAACCGGTGCAAAACAAATTGCGTACAGCGCAAAGAGATGCCCTGGTAGACTACATCCTGGCCAAACCGGATATCGTGGGTAGTACCGCGGCGGTATTAAAAACAGCCAATAATCTATTCGAACATTTACTGATCGATGTGGAAATGGAATCCTGTATGAAAACCTCCCGCCTGAAAATGGCCATCAGTTCGGCACAGTTATTCATGGACCGGGCGATCCTTAAGCTGGAAAAAACGCATAATGGCAGCGCGACCATCAGCTTAAGCCCGGAAGCCATTACCCAATGGCATGACTGGCGTAAATGGTACCGCATCTGGGAAGCCAACCGTAAGGTATTCCTGTATCCTGAAAACTGGATCGAGCCGGAGTTGAGGGATAAAAAAACCAAGTTCTTCAAAGAGCTGGAAGCCCATTTATTGCAAGACGAGATCACCGATGCCCGCGTAGAAGACGGCTTCCGGAGCTACCTGGAAGGCCTTAATGAAGTGGGCCGCCTGGAACCGGTCTCAGCCTACCAGCAAACCGCTTATGGCAGGAACATACTGCACGTCTTCGCAAGAACCGACAGCAACCCGCAACGCTATTATTACCGCAACCGCGAAGACAACGAATGGTCCGACTGGCAAAAAATTGATGTCGATATCAAAAGCGACCATGTAAGCCCCGTAATGTGGAACAATAAATTGTATGTGTTCTGGCTCACCTTCCAGAAAACAAAAGGTGCTGATCCTTCCAATCAAAGCTCAGGGGGTATGCGTGATAATTCCGATCAAAAGAAAGCGGAAAAATTCAACCTGAGTAATAAATGGACCGATATCTTAACTACAGCCAATGGCGGCAACCTCTACCCTGATGCAGGGGAAGCGCAGTATACCGTTTGGAAAGTAACCTTAAACTGGACGCAATTACAAAATGGCAAATGGCAGAGCCAGGAAATGTGTAAGGACATCATGGAACTGGACATCAATAAATTCCAGATCAACCAGCACAACAAAGATTCCTACACCTCCGCAGGTGCCAAAGAGGCTATCGACTTGCTGACCGGCAGAAATACAGTAAAAATTGACGAATTCTTCAAAAACAGGATTTATCTCTACACCCCTTTTGAAGGTGCTCCGCCAAATGAAATGCATGGTGTATGCTTTAACCTCGTAATCCCCGGCGGATTGCTGGAAGTAGGCTTTGGCGCCCATACCTTCTTATGGAAAGGCGACAACAGCAGGGACCCTTATGTACTTATGGACAACGAACGCGGCTGCCGCGTCATCGCACCTGAAGGTACAAGGATCAATAAAATGAAATTCATACAGGACCCTAAACGCATCAGTTCCGGCTTAAAGGCCAATTATGACATCGACACCTTTGCAGGAAGCTATTTTACTTTTGCCGATCACAGTATGGTCTCCAACCTGATGCACAAAGCTGCCTCTCCGAAACTGGTACTGGCTAAGACCCCAACCGCCTACAGGTTAACCGCATCAGCCCCTTCAGACAAAGATGACGCTTACTGTAACCCTTTAAAGAACACTTTCTTCTTTGAAGACCAGGCCCATACTTTCCTGGTGGAAGAGGCCGGAACCACCCAAAACCTCTTCCAGGCAGTGAAGGAAGGACAGGTAATGATCAAGGATGCCACGGCTAAAGCAGCACAGGATAACTTTGCCAGAGCGCTGGTCGCTTCAGGTTCCGGAAACGGTTCCGGTATAAGACAGGCGGGCGACCCGTTCCCGGCCATGAACAGATTCAGGTTTAATACCTTCTATCATCCGCAGGTGCCTTCCCTGATCGCTTCCCTGAACAGGAGCGGTGTGCCCGGCTTGTTAACCCTGGCCAACCAGTCACAGGCCGATACCATTAAGTTCGCTACCACCTATAGTCCTACCGGCATTGTGGATACAAAATACCCGGTAAGCAATATGCAGTTTGCCTTCAGCGACCCTTACAGTATGTACAACTGGGAGGTATTCTTCCATGCGCCGATGATGATCGCACAGGGACTTACCCAGAACCAGCAATTTGCAGCCGCGCAGAAATGGTTCCACTACATCTTTGACCCTACCAGCAGCTCGGGTAACGGCAAACAACGTTTCTGGAAATTTAAACCTTTCTTCGACGAAGCCGGAGGTACCATACAAACCTTACCTCAGTTATTGCAGGCCATTCATAATAATGGAGCGGCGGTAGACCAGGTAAAGGCATGGGAAAAAGATCCGTTTAACCCACACCGTATTGCCCGTATGCGTGTACTGGCTTATATGAAGAACGTGGTCATGAAATACCTGGACAACCTTATTGCCTGGGCGGACAATTTGTTCCGTCAGGACACTATGGAATCCATCAACGAAGCCACACAGCTCTATATCCTGGCCGCCAATATCCTCGGCGACCGCCCGATGCAGATCCCGAAGCGTACCAAACGCAGCGATATGGCCTTCTATAATTTTATGCCCCAGCTTTTTGTATTTGCCAACAACGGAAACATTACCCTGGAAACGAATCAGGCCTATATCACCCAGCTGGACGCTTTATCCAATGCAATGGTGGCCATAGAATCCTTCTATGCACCTAATGCGGCCGCAGGCACTTCCGTGTACAACGGCACTAACCTGGCGACTATGCCCGGCACACCAAGAAAAGGGGAAGGCAATGTTCCTTTACAGACCTTCTATTTCTGCCTGCCGAATAATGACAAGCTGATCAAATATTGGGACCTGATCGCAGACCGTTTGTTTAAGATCAGGAATTGTAAAAACATGGATGGATTAACCCGCCAGTTATCCCTTTATGAATCCCCTATCGACCCGGCTTTACTGGTGCGTGCAAGGGCTATGGGTATCAGTACAGAGTCCTTCCTGAACCAGCTGTACGGCACTAAGCGGCCTTTACACCGCTTCAGCTATATGGTGCAAAAAACCAATGAGCTCCTCGGTGATGTAAAAGCACTCGGAGGCGCTATGCTGAGTGCATTGGAGAAAAAAGATGCCGAAACCATTGCCCTGTTAAGATCGACACAGGAGCATGAAATGCTGACCAAAGTAAGAGCGGTAAAAGAGCAGCAGGTGGAAGAAGCAGCTAAAAACCTGGAAGGTTTAAGGATCAGCCAGGCCAATACCCAACAACGCTTCAACTATTATGCCTCCAGGACCTTTACCAATGCCAATGAGCAAAAACACCTGGATAAAATGCAATCCGCAATGGAAGCGCAGATCATCCAGGGTGCATTAAGTACTGTTGCCGGTATCGTATCGGCTATCCCTACCGCCCATGCCCAGGCTGCAGCCTCAGGGGTAAGTATCGGTGGCCTGCAGTTAGCCAATGTGCTCAGTGCGGCTGGTACTGCAGTAGGCATCAAAGCTACCATCGACTCTGCCAAAGGCTCTATGGCTGCCACCAAAGGCGGGTATGAGCGCCGTATGGACGACTGGCAGTTCCAGAAAGCCAGCGCAGCCAAAGAACTGGAGCAGTTAGAGCAACAGATCTTTGCCGCACAGATCAGGCTCGATATTACCAGACAGGAATTACGTAACCATGAATTGCAAACAGAGCAAAACAGGGAAACGGATACCTATATGCGCAGCAAGTTCAGCAATACAGAATTGTACAGCTGGATGATCAGTCAACTGGCCACTACCTACTTCCAGAGCTACCAGATGGCTTTTGATATGGCATGCCAGGCCGAGCAGTGCTATGAATATGAACTCGGAAAAACAAACGCTACCCGCATCATTAAACAAGGATACTGGGACAGCCTGAAAAGAGGTTTATTAAGCGGGGAAAACTTACAGTTAGATGTACGCAGGCTCGAAAAAGCTTATATGGAATCCAATAAGCGCGAGCTGGAATTAACCAAGAATATCTCACTGGCCCTGTTCCAGCCACAGGCTATCTTAAAGATCAAAGAAACAGGCACCGCAGATATTGCTATACCAGAGGTATTGTTCGACATGGATTACCCGGGACACTATATGCGCCGCATTAAATCGGTCAGCATCTCTATCCCTTGCATTACAGGACCGTACACCACCGTCAATTGCCAGCTGCAGCTTAAATCCAGCCAGTACCGCAATGAAGGGAATATAACCAGCGTAGGAGAGGAAACGATCCCTTATAACGATTCGACTAACTTCACTAACCTTAAACAGAAAGATCTGATCGCCACCAGTAGCGCGCAAAATGATAGCGGGGTCTTCGAACTCAACTTCAGAGATGAACGTTACCTTCCCTTTGAAGGCAACGGGGCTATCTCCGAGTGGACCATTAGCTTCCCGGGGGAGATCCGCCAGTTCGACCTCAACAGTATCAATGACATCATCTTCCATATCAAGTATACGGCGCAGTATAATGACAAACTGGAAACAGTGGCTAACGAAAGTGTTGCTGATCTGTTTAAAACACTGACAACAACTGCTCCTGAAAACTTTAAGGCACACACCCTACAGTTTTATACCAGTGCCAAACATGAGCATACGGCAGATTGGTTCGACTATAGTAAGAAATTTGCAGACAACAGGTATTCAAAATTGAATTTATCCTTCAAACAAGATCAATTACCATTTTTTGCCAAAAACAAAAAGGTTACGGTTAAAACGATCAGGCCCACGGTGTTACTGAAATCGAAACTCAACGCTAATTATACCATGAGTATCACTTATACTGCGAATGGTAATCCAGAGACGGTATCACAGACTGTAGCAATCGATGCAACAGCGGGCAAACTCGTGACATTGGGCATCATTAACCTGGGAATAAAACCTATTGTCTTCGAGCAAAATACAAAAATTCTGCAGATAGCATTAAGAGACAACAGTAATAACCTGCATATCGACATGACTCAGCTATTTGACGATATAATTCTGACAATGGATTATGTGATAGAGGATACACCACCTACTATGGCAGCGGATGACAAGTTACAGTTTGAGTTAAATACACAAAACTTAATTGGCTGGTGGATGGCAGATTTTGAAGACAATATCATGTCCGGCAATCTAGTCCATACAATTAAAGATAAAAGTATTAAAAACTTTGATATCACGCCTTATGGAAATTTTGGACCGACACCATTAGTTTCTGGCCCTGATGGAAAATATATGAGCTTTGGTAACCAGATTACACATAACGTAAATAGTGCTTTAGTATTTAATGGAAAAACTCCGTTTACTGTCTTTTTTATTGGAACTACCGGATTCGCACATTCTTTCAACTATGCAGGTAATATTTCCAGTTTTCACATATCGGATAAAGTATATCTGAGACTTGGTCAAAATAATCCACAGGAATATACAATGGATAAATACTCTAATGAATATTCCGTTCTGACCCTTGGGCAATTTGATACACACTCAGATTTAAAAACGTATGACTCAAATGGTGTATTGCGGAACAACTTAATGATTAATAACACTTACATACCGCCAACATTTGACATGGGCTTTAATATTGGGATAGACCCAAAAACAACAGGCGGTATTGTCGGAAAATTTTATGAAGCCCTTGTATTTGATAGAGTACTGCCTGAAGCAGAAATCAAATCCATCCTGGCCTACCTTAAGTCCAAGTACCCATTTCTTAACTAAGTAAATCCTAGATCCATATGAACAATCAAACTAAAGAACCTAATGGTGGCGGACAAAGTAAGTATCCACTGGAACAGTACAGCGTTCAGCCCCCTAAGGAAGAAGATAAAAGCCCTTATTACAAAAGCGCAGCTCCCTCGCTGGCCCTCCCCAAAGGGGGAGGCGCCCTGAAGGGCATCGACGAAAAATTCTCAGTAAACGCGGTAAATGGTACCGCCTCGGTTGAACTCCCCCTGCCCCTTAGCCCGGGCCGGGGGGGATTCACCCCGGCTTTATCCATCAGCTACAGCAGCGGTGGCGGTAACTCCGAGTTCGGCCTCGGATGGGGGCTTTCCCTGCCCTCCATCCAACGCAAGACCGATAAACGCCTGCCCGAATATAATGATGCCGAAGAGAGCGATGTATTCCTGCTCGCAGGTGCCGAAGACCTCATACCGGTGCTGGATGCACAGGGACAACGTATCACTTTTAAAGAAAACGGTTTAAGTATTAAAACCTACCGCCCAAGAATTGAAGGCCTCTTTGCCCGTATAGAGTTCATCGAAAGCCCAGACAACTCCTGGTGGCGCGTAACTACCAAAGAAAACATCACTACCTATTATGGCCTGGACAGCGCCAGCCGCATTGCAGACCCGGAAAACCCTTCCCGCATCTTTAAATGGCTGCCCACTATGGTGGTCGATAATAAAGGCAATGTGCAGTTGTATCAATACGTGGCCGAAAACTTTGAACAGGTTATTCCTACAGTCTATGAAAAAAACCGACTGAACGGTACCGCTGCCTGTACCAATACTTATCTTAAAAAAGTATGCTATGGCAACAAAACAACGTTTTTTGTTGCAGCAGCTGCTTGCTACCAGCCTGCACTGCCCCTTTCTATGGACTGGTACTTTGAAGCGGTTATAGATTACGGTGATCACAGCGAGACCAGCTACCAGCCCGACCAGCCCTGGGCAGCCCGTATGGATGCTTTCTCCGCCTTCCATGCAGGATTTGAGCTCCGTACCTATCGTAAGGCGCGCAGGGTACTCATGTTCCATCGCGTTAACGAGCTGAACAGTGGCGCGCCCACCCTGGTACGCAGCCTGGAGCTGACCTATGCAGCAGATGAAGCTACGGGTGCTGTAGAAGCCGATTATATCATTAAAGCTAGTTCCAGGGGCTATAAATGGAGCAACCCGGCTTCCTTTAAGTCCAAAGCCTTACCGGCCATGACGATGAGCTATAGCCCCCTGCAATGGAATACAGCCATCCACCAGGTGGCCGAAGCTGACTTTAAAGGTGCGCCGCAAGGCCTTACCGGTCCTTACCAGTGGATCGACCTGGATGGCGAAGGCATCAGTGGCATCCTTTCCGAGCAGGCCGGCGGCTGGTTATACAAACATAACCTCGGTAACGGTCATTTTGATATCCCGAGGCAAGTGGCCGAAAAACCCTCCTTCTCCGGCCTGGGTAGTGAACTGCAATTCCAGGACCTGGACGGTGATGGCCGCAGACAGGTCGTGGAAACGAATAAAGGCTTCTGGCAACTCGACGGACCGGATGCCTATACCGCCTACAAGAGAGACTGGGCGCCCTACTGCCCTTTTGAGCAAGTAGCCAACATTAACTGGGACAGCCCCTTTACCAAAATGCTGGACCTGAATGGTGATGGTAAAGCCGATGTGCTCATCACTGAAGACCGCGCCTGGACCTGGTGGGAAAACCTCGGCAAACAAGGTTTTGATGCAGGCGGGAGCTCGCCTGTTTTCCAGGATGAGGAAAAAGGCCCGATATTGCTACTGCGCGATAGCGTACAAAGCATTTTCCTGGCCGATATCAATGGCGATGGGCTTACCGACCTCGTCCGGGTACGTAACGGTGAGATCTGCTACTGGCCCAATAAAGGTTATGGCCGGTTCGGCGCTAAGGTAAGCATGGCGGGTGCGCCTGTCTTTGATCACCAGGACAGCTTTAACCCGCAATACATCAGCCTTTCCGACATCAGTGGTACCGGCGCTGCCGATATCATCTATACCGGTAAAAATAGCTGTACGGCTTATATCAACTACTCCGGTAATGCCTGGGGCGAAGCCGTGCACATTAATCCACTTCCGGCAACAGACAGTTACAGTAAGCTGGCTGTAATGGACTTCCTGGGTAAAGGTACCGGTTGCCTGGTCTGGAGCTCTCCTCTGGCAGCCCATGCTGCAGCTCCTTTGCAATACATCGATTTGATGGAAGGCCTTAAGCCCCACTTAATGGTGGCTTATGAAAACGGTATGGGCAAAGTCGTAAGCCTGGAGTATAAAAGCTCCACACAATATTACCTGGAAGATAAACAAGCAGGTATCCGCTGGGCCAGCAGGCTGCCGTTCCCGGTGCAGTGTGTGGAAAAGGTAACGACCTATGATAAAGTGAGCGACAGCCGCTTTAGCCAGACCTATCGCTACCGACATGGTTATTATGATCATGAGGAGCGGGAGTTCCGCGGCTTCGGTTATGTAGAAACCGTAGATATCGACAGCGTAGATCATACGGCAGGGAGCCTGGACCAGGATCCCGTGCTGACCAAAAGCTGGTACCATACCGGGGCCTGGCTGCGCGGTGATGCTTTGCATACCGAATTTGCCAAAGAGTATTTACCCTTCGAAGGCTGGGACACTCCCTTATCAGATGGGAGTCTATTGCCGGTAATTAATATCGAACCGGGTTTAAATGTACACGAACAACGCGAGGCATATCGTGCTTTAAAAGGTTCGCCTTTACGCCAGGAGGTGTACGGCCTTCCTTCCGGTATGGCCCCGCATATTTATACCGTAACGGCTTTTGCCTATACCGTAAAGTGTATCCAGCGCAGTCCTGAGCTAGCTTCCGGGACAGCATGGCTGGCGCCTAAGCAGGGCAGCTTTATGAGCCTGCAACAGCAGCAGATCGCTTTTAGCTGCGAAGGCAATAAGGAAGATCCGCGCATCAGCCACAGCTTTGTGCTGGCCACTGACCAGTACGGACAGGTAGAAAGGCAGGCCAGCGTCGCTTACGGCCGTAAACGTCCTGACGATCTGCTGCCTGAGATCGTAAAGCAGGAGCAGGCTAAAATCCATATCACCTTTAGTTTATCC
>Ga0256900_1000409_pt1 | contig 14098 bp, 16 predicted proteins | sample MC6MC0688MT_FD_190190 | JGI IMG/M metagenome (GOLD analysis project Ga0256900, IMG submission 190190) | Metatranscriptome of enriched soil aggregate microbial communities from Iowa State University, Ames, United States - MC6-MC0688-MT... | ecosystem: Environmental > Terrestrial > Soil >... | reverse complement strand
TCGGAATATAGTGCAAACACAATTTGATAAAGCGCAATACCTGGAATGGTATGAGAGTATGCTGTTGCAACGCAAGTTTGAAGAGAAAGCGGGACAATTGTACGGTATGCAAAAAATCAGAGGTTTCTGCCACTTATATATAGGTCAGGAAGCCGTTTCTGCGGGTATCATCTCTGCAATCAGGCCTGATGACAATTTAATCACTGCTTACAGGGACCACGGTTTGGCTTTAGCTAAAGGTATGACGGCCAATGAATGTATGGCGGAGCTTTATGGTAAAGCTACCGGCTGTACCAAAGGTAAAGGCGGCTCCATGCACTTCTTCTCTAAAGAAAAGAGATTCTTTGGCGGACATGGTATCGTAGGCGGACAGATCGGTTTAGGTGCCGGTATCGCATTTGCAGATTATTATAACGAAAATGACCGCGTAACCGTTTGTTTGTTCGGAGATGGCGCTGCCCGCCAGGGTTTATTGCATGAGACCTTTAATATGGCCATGTTATGGAATCTTCCTGTAGTGTTTATTTGTGAAAATAACTTTTATGCTATGGGAACTTCTGTAGAGCGTACGTCTAAAGTACTCGACATATTCCGTATGGCTGATGCTTATGATATGCCTGCTGATTCTGTAGACGGTATGAGCCCTGAAGACGTTCACCTGGCGATGGAAAGAGCGGTAAAACGTGCCCGCGAAAAAGGCGGCCCGACCTTCCTGGAGATCAAGACCTACCGCTACCGCGGCCACTCTATGAGCGACCCGGCAAAATACAGGACAAAAGAAGAGGAAGCCGGCTACAAAGAGCAGGACCCTATTAAACACGTATTAAGAATCATCGAATCGAATGCTTTTGCTTCTAATGAAGAAATCGAAGCGATCGACGAAAAAGTGAAAAAAGAGGTAGACGAATGCGTTAAATTTGCAGAAGAAAGCCCTTGGCCAAACGATGATGAATTGTACAAGGACATCTATGTACAGGAAGATTATCCGTACATCACAGACTAATATTCTATTAAAAATAAATACATAAGCCCATGATATATTCATGGGCTTTGTTGCAAATGGTTAAAATAGTTACCCAGACGCTAAATTTAGCAAAGCTTTATGCAACCATATTTGACCATTTTTTTACATTTGCTGTTTACTTTTGGGTATAAATATGAAAAAGTTCTCCCCTTACTTTGTTGTGTTTGCATCATTATTCCTGCTCTGGTCCTGTAGCGATAAGAAAACGGACCAGTTTGAAGTCGTCGGTAAAATCGATGGCATGCCGGATAATGTATTGATATATTTAGAGGAAATCGGCTTGAATAACGAGCTGAAAATCGTGGATTCTACAAGAAGCAATAATAAAGGCGGGTTCTTGCTAAAAGGTGCCCGCGGCGGGGAACAAAAATTGTACCGCGTAAAAATGGGTAACAAATGGGTACTGCTTATTGATGATGCTGCCGAAGTAGCCATTAATGCCGAGTGGAATAAGCTGGAAAGCGATTACTCCACCAAAGGCTCTGCAGGCTCTGCCAGCTTATCTAAACTCCTGAAAAATATTTATAGTTACGATAAACGCATTACAGAACTACATTATACCATTGAAAACCTGAGTATTGATCCGGCTACGAATGATAGCGTAATCCTTTTAGCCCAGGCAGATCTTGAAAAAATCAATGCGGAGCAATCTAAATTCATGATGGCCTATGCTGACACGACCAAATTTTTACCGGTAGCGATACTTGCCGCTTTCCGCTCAGACCTGGAACAAGACCAGGACCATTTAAAGCAATTGATGGTTTCGATGGATAAGCGTTTTGCTAACCAGTCTATGGCCAAAGAGTTCAAGCAGTACCTTTCAGAGGCGCTCAATAAAAAAAGCATTTCCAAAATCAAAATTAATGACCCGGCCCCGGCTTTTACACTTAAGGATCTTAATGGCAAGGACGTAAGCCTGGAAAAATTTAAAGGTAAATACTTGCTTATCGACTTCTGGGCTTCCTGGTGTCCGCCCTGCAGGGCTGAAAACCCGAATGTAGTTAAAGCTTATACTACTTTTAAAAGTAAGAACTTCGAAATTCTGGGGGTATCGCTGGATACCGATGAAGCGAAATGGCAATCGGCCGTTAAAACCGACAACCTGAGCTGGCCCCAGGTGAGTGACCTGGGTGGCTGGAAGTCAAGCGTAGTAAGTCTTTATGGCATTGAGGCCATTCCGGCCAACTTCTTACTGGACCCGGAAGGAAAAGTGATCGCCACTAACCTTACCGGTGCAAAGTTGGAAAGCACGCTAACTGAACTATTAAAATAGTAAAATTATAATCAATTATTTTCCAGAGGCTGTCTAAAAATAGACAGCCTCTTTCTTTTATTCCCTGTTTTTTGCTAAATTCACAACTTACCCAATCCAATATTACTAATGAAACAACTATTTCCCATCGTAGGGCTCAGCGTTGCATTAATTTCCGGCCTCTCCTCCTGTCAAAAAGATTTTAAAGACAAGAACAGTAATGCTTATAAAATCCTGGGAGGCTGGACCCCTCAAAAATATACGATCCGGTATACAGATTTCAGCGGACAGGCGATCGTATATGAACGGACGACTTTTGACAAAACCATTTGGGAGTTTAATAAAAAGAAGCTGCTATATGTATATCTTGAAAAGGAATTAGCTTACTCTTATGGTTACAGTATCAATGATACAAAACTTCAAATAGGGTCAGCTACGTATGACCTCCTGCAATTGGATCAAAATACACTGAACTACCTGGCCACATCACCACCCAATGATACTGCCAGAATAGATGGAGCAGCAGTAGGCATCATCCGGGAGCAGGAATGGTATTTTACAAAATAACCCGGCATCCAAAAAAATAATCTGAAACATGAGAAAGCAACTATTATCCCTGTGCCTGCTTTGTACCGGGATTTTACAGGCCAATGCACAAATCAAATTAGACCAGGATATCGCATTACAGTTGAGCAGAGCCCCTCTGCACTGCATTCCTGCGGAGTTCCCCAATAAAACATCGCACCTCGCAGATGCTCCGGCAGATGCCCGCTTGTTGCCATCGGAATTACACCCCGTATTTTATGGTTGCCTCGACTGGCATAGCTCGGTACACGGACACTGGATGCTGGTGCGCCTGTTACAGGTATACCCCGATTTACCGAATAAGGATAGCCTTATCAAAGTGTTGGATAATAGTTTTCAACTGGAAAAAATGCAACTGGAAGCACAATACTTCGGCAAGTACACTGCTTCCCAAAACTATGAACGTACTTATGGCTGGGCCTGGCTTCTAAAGCTGGACGAAGCCCTCGGCAAATCGCAGGACCCAATGTTTCGTAAATGGTATACCGCCCTGCAACCGCTGACAGAAAAAATCGTCAGCCTGTGGAAAGCCTACCTGCCCAAGCAAACATATCCAAACCGTACAGGCGTACACCCCAACACGGCTTTCGGACTGGACTTTGCCCTGGACTGGGCCCTATTTAAAGGTGATAAAGCATTTGAAAAAGCCATCCGGGAAAAAGCACAGCACTTTTACGGCAACAATAAAAATATACCGGCCTACCTCGAACCCGATGGCAGCGACTTCTTCTCGCCCAGCCTGATGGCAGCCACACTGATGTCTAAGGTATTGGATAAAAAAGAGTTCCAGGCCTGGTTCAAAGCTTATTATGCCAAAGAAAGCCTGGAAAGAATCTGTACCCTGCCCACCGTCAGCGATCGTAATGACTACCAGATCGTACACCTGGATGGCCTGGCCTTCAGCCGTGCCTGGTGTATGCGCACGATAGCCAAACATTTAGCGGATAGCAACCCTTTAAAGAAAAGATTTGTGACCACCTCAGACCTGTTCCTGGAAAAGACATTACCCCAGGTATTCAGTGGTTATGGCGGTGAACACTGGCTGGCCTCATTTGCCATATATGCTTTACTCGAAACATAAAACAAGGGCTGCAATTAATTGCAGCCCTTGTTTTATAAGATATATAATGTCTGGAATTATTCAGCTTTAGCTTTTGGCTTCTTCATGATCGCGTAAACTTCTAATGCGAAGCCCAACAAAACAACGATTGGCGCCAGGGTAATACGGCGGAAGCTGAAGATCTCCTGCGAGTAAATATTCGGATCGCTGCTACGGCCACCGGACATCAGCATAAAACCAATTACAATAATAATCAAGCCTATGAACATCAGGTAATAATTCTGCTTATCAAACAAAAATGTTTTTGATGTGCCGTTATTTCTATTGTTTGCCTTTGCCATTTTTTTAATCAGAGTTTTGAGGAATCAAAAGTAAGGAAAAATTCTTAATACAAATCTTCGACTTTCAACTTTAAATACTTGTAAACAGAGCGATGGGTGCTGAAAAAGGAGATCACCACGCCTAATACCAGGATCAATACCAGCAAGCCGATCAGTAAATTACCATCTTCTACCGCATAGATCTCAGGATACCTGCTTAAAACGATTGCTCTAAGGCCTAATATCGCCACAATAGCGATACTGGCGCTGAGCAGTCCGCTAAGCACCGCAGAAATGTCAAACGGCTTCGCAATAAAGCCTCTTGTGGCCCCCACCATTTGCATGGTTTTGATCGTATGGCGGTTGCTGAACATGGAAAGACGAACGGTATTATCGATCAGGAAAGTAACACTAAGCAATAAAATACCTGCGATTACGGCAAGAATAATACCGGCCCGATTGATCATTTTGGTCAGGCTGCTCACTACGGGCTTGGCATATACTACTTCTCTTACGATATTGCTTTGTTTTAAGAATTGCTCCACTTTGTTCAGGCTGTCCGGGTTGACGAATGCCGGCTGGAGATTTAACACGATGGAAGTATAAAGCGGGTTGAAGCCCAATAACTCACCATGGTCCACCGCATCAATTTTCGAAAGCTGCTCCAGGGCCTCTTCTTTTGTAATCAATTCGGCTTTCTCAATAAAGCTTTGCTTTTTTAAGATCTCCTGCAATTGATTATATTTTTCCGGACGCGTATTGTCGTGCAATATCACATCCACCTGTATACTACTTCTGACAAACTTATTCAGGCCCTGCCCATTGATCATGATCCAGCCCAGCATACCAAGCAGGAACAATACCAGGGATACCCCTATTGCAGAATATATATGAGACGGTGTTATTCTTTTCATTTAAATATTTTTATCCGGTCTTGCTTAAGGCCTTATAAATTTGTTCAAAAATAGGAAAACTATTCCTTACCGCTGTAAGACAAGCTAAATAATGAAAATAATTTTTTACCCATAGTTCTTGATACCATATCTCTTTTAGCAGCCGGCACCTATATTTAGATTACAATTATTAAGCCCGAATAGCTAAATTTGCTTCCAATAATTATTTCAGCTTTTAATTTACAAATAAATACCATGGACAAAATAGCCATACTGAATGAATATACAGAAGCGGCAAAGTTAGGCGGCGGAAAGGCAAGGATCGATAGTCAGCACAAGAAAGGTAAGCTTACCGCGCGTGAACGCATCCTGTTGTTAATGGATGAAGGTACTTTTGAAGAGATCGGTATGCTGGTAAAACACCGCAGTTATGACTTTGGTATGGAAAAAGAGCAGTACCTGGGTGATGGCGTGGTTACCGGTTATGGTAAAGTAAACGGCCGCCTGGTATATGTGTTTTCCCAGGACTTCACGGTTTTTGGCGGTAGTCTTTCCGAAACCCATGCCGAAAAAATTTGTAAAATCATGGATATGGCTATCCAGAATGGTGCCCCGGTGATCGGGTTGAACGATAGTGGTGGTGCCCGTATCCAGGAAGGAGTCGTTTCCCTGGGCGGTTATGCCGATATCTTTTACCGCAATGTACAATCATCCGGTGTAGTACCACAATTGTCTGCTATCATGGGGCCTTGTGCCGGTGGCGCTGTTTATTCCCCGGCCATCACCGATTTCATACTGATGGTGGAAAACACTTCTTATATGTTTGTAACCGGGCCTAACGTGGTAAAAACGGTGACGCATGAAACCGTTACCAGCGAAGAGTTGGGTGGCGCGATTACGCACGCTGAGAAATCAGGAGTGACGCACTTTGCCTGCGCAAATGAACTGGAATGCATCGACTACCTGAAACGTTTGCTGAGCTATATGCCGCAAAACTGCGAGGAAGATGCACCCGTTTATCCATATGAAGCGGGTAACGAGCTCCGTACGAAATTAAACGAGATCGTTCCTGAAAATGCTAACCAGCCTTACGATATCAAAGAAGTGATTGAAGAGGTTGTTGATACCGACTCTTTCTTAGAAGTACATAAGTTATACGCAGAAAATATAGTAGTAGGGTTTGCCCGCCTGGCCGGCCGTAGTATTGGTATCGTAGCCAATCAGCCAGCGAGCATGGCCGGGGTACTGGACATTAACGCCTCGGTAAAAGCAGCGCGTTTCGTTCGCTTCTGCGATGCTTTCAATATTCCATTACTGGTGCTGGTAGATGTTCCGGGATTCTTGCCGGGTACCGACCAGGAGTGGAACGGCATCATTACCAATGGCGCTAAATTATTGTTTGCCTTAAGTGAAGCCACCGTACCTAAGATCACGGTGATCACGCGTAAAGCTTACGGCGGTGCTTATGATGTAATGAATTCCAAACACATTGGCGCAGACCTGAACTATGCATGGCCTACAGCAGAGATCGCGGTAATGGGTGCTAAAGGTGCTGCGGAGATCATCTTTAAAAAGCAAATAGCCGAAGCAGAAGACCGCGATGCTAAATGGAAAGAAAAAGAACTGGAATACACGGCTAAGTTCGCCAATCCTTATGGCGCTGCTGCCCGCGGATTTATTGATGAAGTCATTCTTCCTGAAGTAACCCGTGAAAAGCTGATCAAGGCATACCAGATGCTGGAAAATAAAGTAGTAAAGATACCTAAAAAGAAGCATGCGAACATTCCGCTTTAATGCTTAAGATAATATTTTTTAAAGAGCCTGGTATTCAGGCTCTTTTTTCATTTTAGATTAAACCATTGTTAAATTATATTATTTTTTTACTTATTGATAGATATCCGTTAAATTAGTCTTTCGAAATCTAAAATTATTTAACCTAAAAAACGGCAATATGTCAACAGAGAACAATCCAAACCAGGAACCACAGGAAGATAAAAGCTTTTGGGATAAAGCAAAAGATATGGCAAGCGATGCCTGGGAGTCCGCTAAGGACAAGGCCGAAGAGTTGGCCGACAAGGCGGAAGACGCCTGGGATAAAGCAAAAGACAAGGCCGAAGATGCCTGGGACGCTACCAAAGACAAGCTCGCCGACCTGAAAGATAAGGCAGAAGACAAAATTGATGAGTTAAGAGGTAAAAGCAACGATGCCGATAAGTCAAATGCTTAAATATTCTGATTATTATTTAAAAAACGCGCAAAAAATATTTTCTGCGCGTTTTTCATTTTTAAACCTTTTGCTAAAAATTAAGTCTTAAGGGGACCTGGTAGCAAATAGCTGTCCCTTTTAAAGTATTTTTGTATACCCAAATTCTATTCGAAGATGAAATTCAGACTTAGCTTATTCACCGTTTCCGGAGCTGCTGCACTCTCTATAGCTACCGCTAACGCACAAAATTATGAAGATGCCTTAAGATATAGCGCCTTAACTACGGGAACAACCGCCCGCTCTATGGCCATAGGCGGCGCTGCAGGTTCTTTAGGTGCCGATTATTCTGCCGCTGCCGTAAACCCTGCAGGGCTGGGTGTCTACCGGCAAAGTGAACTTACGATCACTCCCTACCTCAACTTTAACGGAACCGCTTCTAAATATATAGATAACAACAACACTGCAGATAACAATACCGCCTTCAAGCTGGGAAATATCGGCCTGGTATCTACTACCAATCTCAATGGGAGATCCAGGTGGAAAAGTGCCACCTTTGCTCTAGGTTTCAATAAACTGGCCGATTTCAATACCCACAGTACTTACCAGGGCATCAATAGCCAGTCCTCTTTTTCTGAAGTTATGGCAGAAGAGGCACAAAGGTATGGCACAGATGAAGCAGCCGGGCCTATGGGCTTCCTGGGATACGAAGGTTACCTGCTGACGAACGATTTAGCCTCTATTCCTTATAGAAATGTATTGGCCCAGGGCGGCTCTTTAAAGCAAACCAAGTACAATGAGTCGAGGGGTGCGGTAAATGAGTACAATTTAAGCCTTGCGGGTAATTATGATGATAAATTTATGATCGGCGCTACTTTAGGGATTACCAGTTACCGGTTCCGCAGAAAAACTGAATTTGTTGAAGCCGATAACTCCGGCAATACCAATAATAATTTTGACTACTTCAGCCTGATTGAAAACCTGCAGACAAACGGTGTGGGCGTAAATGGTAAATTCGGTTTTATCTATGTCCCCGTAAAAAGCTTCCGGGTAGGGCTGAGTGTCCACACCCCTACTTTTGCCAGTTATACCGATTATGTTGATTATGACCTGGTATCCGAAATGGAAGGTTTGGGTAGCCATAATATAATTCCGCAAAACCTTTATCAATCCGACTATTCGATCACAACACCTATGCGCGCTATCGTAAGCGCCACCGGGTTTATCGGTAATAAAGGGTTCATAACCGCGGATGTAGAGTATATACCTTACAATACCATGAGAATCCGTTACCAGGGAACAGGTGTTGCCGCATTTGAACGCGCGCAAAATGACTATATCAAAGCAACTTTCAGATCGGCGGTGAATGCCAGGGTAGGTGCTGAAGTAAGAGCAACAAAGGACCTCTCTATAAGAGCAGGGGGAGCCTACTATGCCAATGCTTATAAAGATGGTGTAAATGATTTAGGCGGCGACAGGATCGACTTGTCTTTAGGCCTGGGATACAGACTGGGTGCCAATACCAGCCTAGACCTTACTTACCTGCGCAGCGATCAGACATATAAAGATTCCCCTTACCGTTTTTCAGATCCGGATCCGGCTAACCCGGTGACTTTCTACGATGCGTCTATCAGGAATACCAGGAACATGGTAGCGCTTACTTTAGGCGTCAGATTCTAATACAGCGCGCAACTAAAATATCAAATAGTAGAGGATGATAGCATAATTAACATCCTCTATTTTTTATTTATGAAATATGCATTTATCTTTGTTCCGTAAAATTAAAAATACATTTAATAATGGCAGCAGTATATAATGACGCAAACTTCGAAGCAGAAGTATTACAGTCCGACAAGTTGACTGTAGTTGATTTTTGGGCACCCTGGTGTGGTCCTTGTCTGGCTTTAAGCCCTACAATTGATGCTTTGGCAACAGAGTATGATGGTAAAATCAATGTTGGTAAAGTAAACGTGGACGAAAACCCTAATCTTTCTGTAGAGTACGGTGTAACCAGTATCCCTTGTATCCTGTACATTAAAAACGGCGAAGTAGTGGACAAACAAGTAGGCGCTGCTCCGAAATCGGCTTTTGATAAGAAGATCCAACAGCACCTTTAATTAATAATTGAGGTAAAAAAGAAAGCATAGTTGAAGTATTTTCAGCTATGCTTTCTTTTTTGTGTAATTATAGGATTAAAAAAAATACGCATTTCTTTGTTAATATTTATAAAAATATTGTATTTTTCCGAACTCAAAATCATTTTTATGAAATCTAGTTGGCTAAAAAAGATAGTAGCAGCTTCTGTTTTGCTGATAGCAAGTATTCCCCAATCCCAGGCTCAATTTGGAGTGGGCATACCTAACTTTTTTAAGAGATTTGAACTCGGCTACTCCTATACTGTTGGCTTTGCCACCTATAGTAGTGTAGAGCGCGTTAAAAACCCGGGTAATGAGACTGTTTATGAAAACAATATCAAAGAGAATGTTCGTTCTAAATTTGGGTACGGCGGTTTAATGGGTTCTTATATCCCGCTTAAGCGTGTAGGTAATAGCCTAATGGCTATCGGGGTAAATTTCCAATACAATGCTTTTTTATGGGATTATACCACACCGGTATTCCAGAACTGGGTAACCAATGAAAATGGAGAGATCACTGGTGCTTATTATTCTAATGACTTTGGCCTCGGATTTTCTTCCATGTCGGTACAGATGGCAGTCCCGGTAAGTCTTGATTTCAAATTCGGCGCAGAAGCCTCTTTACAAAAAGCGGCAAAGTTCACCGGAACAATTGGTGCAGGTGTTTACCCTTCAGCCAACATGACGGTAGATTTTGATAACGGCGGATTTGGTTTTGGCGTATCTCCTTTTGTAAAAGGCGAGATCGGTATTAAAGGTGGTATCCTCTGGAAGCTGCGCGCGCAATACGTTATGGGCCGGATTCCATTCTACACAGATGGCAACTCTATTGGTGGTTTAATGGGCTCTACTAACTCCAGCGAACTGATTGGTAAAGGGGTAGCAAGCGTTTCTTTAGTGTTCATGCCTTTCTCCTGGAACTTCCGGGAAGATGGCTGGTGGAACTGGCACAGATAATTTAAAATTACTTTCTTAATAGGAAAAATGGTTCAGGATTAAAACACCCTGAACCATTTTTATTTGTTTATATATTTTTAAAATAAGCTTCCGTTTTTAATATCCGGGGTCCGGTTGAGGTGGGCATAAGCTTTTGGGGTCGCTTCCCGGCCCCGGGGCGTACGTACCAGGTAACCTTCCTGGATCAGGAAAGGCTCATAAACCTCTTCTATGGTTCCGGACTCTTCCCCTACAGAAGTAGCGATATTATTGATCCCCACGGGCCCGCCCTTAAACTTATCAATCAGGCAGGACAAGATACGGTTGTCCATCTCATCCAGGCCGTTAGCATCCACCTGCAAAGCCTTCAAGCCATGCTCCGTCACCCCCAGGTCAATCACGCCATTACCCAGCACCTGGGCAAAATCGCGCATACGCCTGAGCAGTCCATTGGCAATACGGGGAGTTCCCCTGCTTCGGCCGGCGATTTCATAAGCTGCATCCGAAGTTATTTTCACATTCAGCAAGCCAGCCGACCTGCTGACGATGCCTTCTAAGACATTTCTGGGATAATAGTTCAACCTGGATTTGATCCCGAACCTGGAAAGTAAAGGCGCGGTAAGTAACCCGGACCGCGTCGTTGCGCCTACCAGGGTAAAGGGAGCCAGGTCAATCTGTATCGTACGAGCATTAGGCCCACTATCGATCAGTATATCAATCTTAAAATCCTCCATCGCGGCATAAAGATATTCTTCGACCACCACACTTAACCTATGGATCTCATCAATGAACAGTACATCTCTTTGCCCCAGGTTGGTAAGAATACCGGCCAGGTCACCGGGCTTTTCCAAAACCGGGCCGCTGGTTTCTTTAATATTTACGCCAAGCTCATTCGCCACGATCCGGGAAAGTGTTGTTTTTCCCAAACCCGGAGGGCCATGAAACAGTACATGGTCCAGGGGTTCGCCCCGGAGATTAGCCGCTTTGATAAAGATGCGCAGGTTTTCCACCAAAAGCGGTTGCCCCGAAAACTCTTCGATAGACTGTGGCCTTATCGTGTTTTCGAACTCTTTCTCTTTAGGACCTAAATTATCATTCGGCCTTACGTTTGATGATTCCATATTCTATACAAAGATAAACTATTGCCGGTGTTCTGCTCTACCTGCTACTGCAGAAATACTTAATTTTGAACAAAATTATATAAAGACGATCGTGACGGTTTTAGCAGCAACATTAGCCACCATAACAAATTACTGTGCCTACCAGGAGCGCTGCCACAGCGAAGTGCGGCAAAAACTGCTGGAACTGGGCTGTTATGGCGAAGAACTGGAAGAGGCCATTGGTATTTTAATTGAAGAAAATTTCCTGAACGAGGAACGGTTTGCCATAGCTTTTGCCGGCGGGAAATTCCGGATGCAATCCTGGGGTAAGGTAAAGATCAGGCAGCATTTGAAACAAAAGCAGGTATCGGATTATTGCATCAACAAAGGTCTGAAGAGTATTGAGGAGAAAGACTATTATGAGAAGCTGGTCGCCCTTTTTGAAAAGAAAAGTCAAAGCCTGGCTGCCGAACGCAGCCAATGGCGTAAGCGCCAGAAAATTACCGCTTATCTGCTCCAGAAAGGCTTTGAAAGTGATTTGATACAGCAGGTTTGGAATTCGGATGAAAGTATGTAAATTTGGTTGTTGGACGTATGAGTAAGATGGTAAAAAAGATCACAGAAGGAGTATGTGTTACCGTAGAGGTTTTCTACAGACCTGAGCAAAGCAGCCCTGTAAACAATAGCTATATGTTTGCTTACAGAATTACTATTGATAATTATGCCAATGTTCCGGTACAGCTCCTGCGCAGGAGCTGGTTTATTGTAGACAGTACCCTGGGATTGCGTACGGTAGAAGGCGAAGGCGTTGTAGGACAGACCCCGATCCTGGATGCGAATGAAACTTTTCAATACGTATCCGCAGCCAACCTCCGTTCAGACGCCGGAAAAATGTATGGGGTTTATCTCTTCAGGAATTTATATACAAATAAAGACTTCGAAGTCATCATCCCGGAATTTATGCTGATCACTCCCTTTAAAGCGAATTAAAAGAGGCCTATTCCGAACCAATTTTTAGAACGACATTGCCTGTTTTCCTGCCGGTATCCACATATTCATGCGCTGCTACTATCTCGTCCAAAGTAAAAATTTTGTCCATCACAGGCTTATAATTACCCGCCTCAAACAATTGACGGACTAATAATAGTTGCTCCGTTTTTTCCCGGGCAACGGCAAGTCCTCCCACAGTTACAAACTTTCCATAAGATGCTAATAAAGCAGGACAGTCCCTCTTTGAAATTTTTCCTACCGCATCAAATATGATATCATATTGCTGTCCAGGTTTTGTAAAATTTTCTTTATCATATAGAATGATATGGTCTACAGTAAATGTGCTTAAAGAAGCAGCCCCCCGGGAACTGCAGACCGCGGTAATAACAGCTCCGTAATGAGCCGCTATCTGCAGCGCAGCAAATCCTACCGCCCCGGTAGCTCCATAGATCATTACCCTTGGCCGGTCTAGCTTTTCGATACCGGCAGCCTGTAAAAAATGCAGGGCAGTATGTGCTCCGAAGGGTAAAGCGGCAGCGGCTTCAAAGCTGGCATTTTCTGGCATTTCAACCATTGTAGCCTTTTCAGAAAGACAAAGATATTCCGCATGAGCACCGAAATGAAACCCGGTAAGTCCGAATAGCCGATCACCGGGTTGATACCGGCTCACCTGAGCTCCAACCTGCTCCACTACCCCGGCAAAAGTTACCCCTAAAACACTTCTCCTGGGTTTTGAAAACCCCAGCACCAGGCGCATGAGCAGCTTCATCCAACCCTGAACTTTCAAACCGCGCATACGCACATCAGCAGAGTTGACCGTGCTGGCCATTACCTTGATCAAGATATCCCCGGGCTTTACTCTTGGTTTAGGTAGCTGCTTTACCCGTACCGTTTCGGGCTTGCCATATGCCGTACATAGGGCAGCTTTCATGAAAGATTGTTCCATATTGCTTTCGATTTATAAAGCAATATTATCACAGAATAATTCCCGATCGATTCACTTAAGTTAAGAAATGAAAAGAGGCCCTATTTATGAGCCAGGCGATTTCTCAACCTGCTCAAGGATTGCGGCGTGATGCCTAAATAGGAAGCCAGCTGGTATTGAGGCACCCGTTGTATAAGACCCGGATCTGATTCCAGAAGTTCCAGGTAGCGCTGTTCCGGGTTTTGGATTTTGAAGTGGTTCAAGGCCCGCTGCTTTTTGGCCAGCACCTGTTCCGTCATCATTCTGCACACCCGTTCGAGTTGCGGAAACTGCTCAAAGGCACTTTGCTGCACCATGGCATCCGAGACCAGTAAAATGGCAGGCTCCAGGCAGCTGAGGTAATAAGCAGAAGGCTCCTGTGCCGCTACAGAAATCGGGGAAACGGCTTCATATTCTGTATAAAATTCTGTCGTCTTTTCTGCCCCGTCGATCATGTAGTAAGCCCGCAGGCAACCTTTGATGATAAAATATTCATCACGGGAGCGCTGTCCTTCCTGCAATAATACGGTACCTTTCTCAAAGCTCTATATCGGGGCCATAGCAACCAGCTGCTGTGCTTCTGCGGCAGAGCATATATTATTTTGTGCCAGGTAGTCTAAAAGCAAATCATTCACG
>Ga0256900_1000393_pt1 | contig 14392 bp, 16 predicted proteins | sample MC6MC0688MT_FD_190190 | JGI IMG/M metagenome (GOLD analysis project Ga0256900, IMG submission 190190) | Metatranscriptome of enriched soil aggregate microbial communities from Iowa State University, Ames, United States - MC6-MC0688-MT... | ecosystem: Environmental > Terrestrial > Soil >... | reverse complement strand
TCATCTTTTAAGCTGGTATACTTGTTATCTGCAATGATGATATGGTCGAGCAGTTCAATATCCATCAGCTTTGCGGCTTGCTTGATCTTATTAGTAAGCTGTATGTCCGACTGCGATGCTTTAGGATTGCCGGAAGGGTGATTGTGGCCTAAAATAAGTTTACTGGATAGCTGATGTAGGGCATTACGAAGGATCACCTTTATATCCACCAGGGTTGCGGAGAGACTGCCATGGCTTATTAATTCGTAGCTGATCAGTTTATTGGCATGGTTGAGATAAAGGACACAAAACTTTTCGGTTTCGAAATCCTGCATGAGTGGGATCAGGAATTGAGCGGCTTCTTTACTGCTGCCAAATTTCTTCCGGTCCAGGATGTCAGAAGTTTGCCTGCGCCTGCCCAATTCCATTGCAGCAATTAAGATGACGGCTTTGGCAAGCCCTATCCCTTTAATTTGTTGTAGCTGCTTCAGATTGAATTTGCTTAATTTATGCAGGTTGTTTTCCGCTATGTCCATAATCTCCCTGCCCAGGTCTATGGCCGATTTATTGACGGAGCCTGTCCCGAGCAGGATGCCTATTAATTCGGCATCGGATAATGCGGTAGCGCCTTTGATCAGCATTTTTTCCCTGGGTTTGTCGTCGGAGGCCCAATTCTTGATGGATTTATTTTGTGGCATTGGTATTTGTTTTAGTAGGTGGTGGAATGAGAGGATTGGAATGTTTGAATCAGGCAAGTTTATATCGTTTTCCCGGTAGGGAAATGATGGCATTCATGAACTCCAATTGCAACAGCAGCCTGGCCAGATCGGAACTGTTCCCTCCGGATTTGATCTGTAGCTCATCTATATGAATCGCGTCTTTTTGTTCTATAAGCTGCAGTAGGGCCTGTTCTTCTGCGGAAAAGGTATCAAATAGCCGGGCTTGTATACCTGGAGCTTGTTTTTTTGCCTGTTCTGTCCAGTTCAGGAATAAGGCGATGTCCTCACCTTCGGTTATAAGTTGTGCAATGTTAGTCTTTATCAGGTAATTACAACCAGCGGAACGTGGATCGTTGTATCTGCCGGGTAATGCGAAAACTTCCCGGTTGTAGTTTAAGGCCAGTTTGGCCGTGATCATCGCTCCGCCTTTAATATCAGTTTCGATCACGATCGTAGCTTCGGCCATACCTGCCACGATCCGGTTGCGTGCCGGGAAATTTTGTTTTTTGGGTTCGGTTCCGAAGGGGTATTCCGATAGGATGCCACCATTTTGAAGCATTTTATCTACAGTAGGGCTATGTGGTGCCGGGTAGACCTGGTCCAGTCCATGTGCCAGCACGGCCAGGGTAGGGAGACCTGCCGAGAGGGCTGCCTTATGGGCGATAATGTCAATACCATAGGCCAGGCCACTGATCACAAATACGCCATAGTCTTTCAGTACTTGTATCAGTTCTTCGGTAAACTGCTTGCCTTGCAAGGTATTGCGCCTTGAGCCGACTATAGCCACAGGCCTTTCCCGGTTTAAATCTATAGTTCCTTTTGAAAAGAGGATACAAGGCGCATCATTGATCTGCTTAAGACGGTCCGGGTAGCTTGCTGCAAGTATGCTATGCACTGCTATCCCGTTGCGCTCCATAAAGCGCATTTCTTTTTCGATGATTTGCGTATCAAATCCTTTCCTGATGCCGCTGATGCGCGAATGGTCAATGCCCTCGACAAATTTCAGCTCTTTTGCGGCGGCCTGGAATAAAGCTTTGGCAGAGCCAAAATGCAGGAGCAGCTTTCGGGCTAAGATATCGCCAATGCCTTCAACCTGGGACAAGCCCAGCAGGTAAAATATTTCTTCTTCCATAAGGGTGTAGGTTTAGGAAAACAAGAAATTGCTTTAATATACTTGGGGTAGCCGGCTCAGTTCATTTAAGTAGCGATAAGCACTAGAGAGCCGCTTACTTTAATGGCGCAAAATGCCCTTGGGTGGCGGATGAGCATTGTGGATATACTGTCCGGTTGGAACCGGATATATAAAGGTGAAAGCCGTGGGAGTAGCTTTTGTACATTGTTGCAGCATAGCATATAGGCCGCTACAGCAACAAGAAGAGGTGCGTTCTAATTGCCGGATTTTCATAGAGGTATTTTTATGCTAATTTAAGCATAAAAATTATATTTTATTCTAATGGATGGTAGAAGTTCACATCCCATTCAGATTTAAGACCTTAGGATATAGGCATAAAAAAGCCCGCTCTGTAGCGGGCTTCCTCATTATCTTTTGAAGATTATTTTTTAATCACTTCTGCCATTGTTTTACCAATATTAGCAGGGCTATCTACAACGTGGATACCACATTCGCCCATGATTTTCATTTTTGCAGCAGCAGTATCATCAGCACCACCGATGATCGCACCGGCATGGCCCATACGACGGCCCGGAGGCGCAGTCTGACCAGCAATGAAACCAACAACTGGTTTACGCATATTATCTTTCAGCCATTTTGCCGCTTCCGCTTCCATATTACCACCGATCTCACCGATCATGATGATACCTTCTGTTTCCGGATCGTTCATCAACATTTCAACGGCTTCTTTTGTAGTCGTTCCGATGATCGGGTCACCACCGATACCGATTGCTGTAGAAACACCTAAGCCAGCTTTTACAACCTGGTCAGCAGCTTCATAAGTCAAAGTTCCGGATTTAGATACGATACCGATTTTACCTTTTTCAAAAACGAAACCCGGCATGATACCTACTTTCGCTTCGCCGGCAGTGATTACACCAGGGCAGTTAGGGCCGATCAGGCGGCTATCTTTACCATTGATGTATTCACGGGCTTTTACCATATCCTGAACCGGGATACCTTCTGTGATACAAATGATTACTTTAATTCCGGCGTCAGCAGCTTCCATAATGGCATCAGCAGCAAAAGCCGGGGGTACAAATATAATAGAAGTATCAGCACCGGTAGTAGTTACGGCATCTTTCACTGTATTGAAAACCGGACGATCCAGGTGCGTAGAACCACCTTTGTTAGGGGTAACACCGCCTACCACGTTCGTTCCGTATTCAATCATTTGCGTTGCATGGAAAGTTCCTTCTGTACCGGTAAAACCTTGTACGATTACTTTAGAATCTTTGTTGACTAATACAGCCATTGTATATCGATTTTTTATGTTTTAAATATAATTTTCAGCAAAAATGCAGGGCGAAGTTAATAAAAAGCCGGTTAAAACGGAAATCCGCTACAAAGAATTAATCTTTGCGTTGTTTTGCCGCTTTGACAAAAGCAACAAACAAAGGGGCCGGGTTTAATACCGTACTTTTATACTCCGGGTGGAACTGGGCGCCCACAAAGAACGGGTGATCGGACAATTCTATCGTCTCCACCAATCCAGTATCGGGGTTAGTGCCGGAGAAGATTACACCTGCATCTTCAAAGGCTTTAATATAATCATTGTTGAACTCGTAACGATGACGGTGTCTTTCCTCTATATGCTCGCTATTATAAGCCGCGGCCAGTTTCGTGCCCGGTTTAATGTCACATTTATAAGCGCCCAAACGCATAGTGCCACCCATTTTGGAAATTTTCTTTTGCTCCTCCATCAGGTGAATAATAGGGTGTGGGGTATTGGCATCCATTTCTGTAGAGTGAGCGGCTTCAAATCCCAGTACATTACGGCCAAATTCAATAGCGGCGCATTGCATACCCAGGCAGATCCCGAAGAAAGGAATATTGTTTTCGCGCGCATAACGGATCGCGGTGATTTTACCTTCAATACCGCGGCTGCCGAAGCCCGGAGCGACTAAGATACCATCCAGGGATTCCAGTTTCTCCACTGTATTTTCATCCGTAAGCAATTCTGAGTGAATATTTTTGATGACTACTTTGCATTCATTTACCGCGCCGGCATGAATGAAGGCTTCCAGGATGGACTTGTAAGCATCCTGTAATTCCACATACTTTCCGATCAGGCCGATGGTTACAGTAGATTTAGGGTAGCGTAATTTATTCAGGAACTCTTTCCAGTCGGTCAGTACCGGCTCTTCTCCAAGGGGTAAGTTTAATTTTTTCAGGCAGATAACATCCAGTTTCTCGTTCATCATCTCCAGGGGAACGGAATAAATGCTTTCCGCGTCCATTGCCTCGATAACGGCATCCGGGGTTACGTTACAGAACAGAGCGATTTTCCGCTTCAGGTCATTATATAAATGATGTTCGGTACGGCATACCAGTACATCAGGATGTACGCCATTTTCACTCAATAATTTTACAGAGTGCTGGGTCGGCTTGGTTTTTAATTCTTTGGCCGCGCTCAGGTAAGGGATCAGGGTCAGGTGCACCACGATACAATTTTCATCGCCCAGTTCCCATTTTAGCTGACGTACCGCCTCAATATAAGGCAGGGATTCGATATCACCGGCGGTACCGCCCAATTCCGTGATCACTACATCATAAGCGTCGCCTTCTCCCAGGAGCATCATACGGCGTTTGATCTCATCGGTAATATGTGGGATGACCTGTACTGTTTTGCCTAAATAAGCCCCTTCACGCTCTTTGTTGATCACGTATTGGTATACGCGACCTGTAGTTACGTTGTTAGCTTGTGAGGTAGGTACACCCAGGAAACGCTCATAGTGTCCCAGGTCAAGATCCGTTTCGGCCCCGTCATCCGTTACATAGCATTCGCCGTGCTCGTAAGGGTTCAGGGTACCCGGGTCTACATTGATGTATGGGTCAAATTTTTGAATGGTGGTTTTGTAGCCTCTGACCTGTAAAAGTTTAGCCAGAGAGGCAGCAATGATGCCTTTACCTAAAGAAGAAGTTACTCCTCCGGTTACAAAAATATATTTAGTGTCGCTCATGATATATGTTGCTAATAACCGGAAATAGAAAAACGAGGCCATAAAATGACCTCGTTTTCTTTATCGGTCATGCAAAGATAAATGCATTTTCGATTTTAAAAAAATGGGATATTGATATATTTTATTTGGATATTTTGAATTTAATATTTATCTGGCTTACGAAGGTCTTAATCTATTGCTTCACTATTTTATGATAAAATTTTTCGTTCCCGATTTGCAGCACGCCTAAATAAGTGCCCGGGTTAAGATGGGCCAGGTCTACTTGTAATGTGGATTGGTTGTCGAGCGATAAGGGGCGGATCATTTCTTTACCCATGATGTCGAATATCCAGAGCCTCGCACCAAGCGGGAATGTTTTCTCAGATTGGATCTGTAATAATTGATCTTTTACCGGGTTAGGGTAGATCTTTATATTGCCTGCAGCCTTCAAATCTTTTAAGGATAGTGGATTGTTGATCTCGAACTCGGTACAGTCATTAATATTGCCAAAACTGAAAGAGCTGTCGCTATAGGCGCAAATCTGGTCAAAACGCATCATGCCGTCTGTTAAGTATTCCGTCCCAAATTGCTCTGGTAGTACTCCGGCCCCTAAACCACCCCATAATTTATTAAATGCCCCGGAAGTGGTAGCCGTATCGTTAGGAAAAACATCAATTAATGCTACAGACCAGTTATATTGAGGGTATCTGGCGATATTGCCCAGGTTGTTGTCATAAGACCAGGCTGTATGTGTCGTCACATAAAAGGTTTCCAGGGACGTTCCGTTATAATCTTTTTGTACCACAGAGTCTATGATCATTGTGATTACGGAGTCTCCTTCCGGGTCTGTAAATGTATTATGCCCCATATGGCCTTCTGTCAGATCGCCGGTGTCAGTAACAGGAATGCGAACGGTATCTCCGGCATCCAGGTTATAGACATAAAGTGGGGTGTATTTTTCGAAAACAGGGTTATGATAAAAGACGGTGTCACTGGTCACTTTCAAATAAATTTGGCTGGTATCCCTGCTGCGCTCAAAGTATTGGTATTGCCCGGCAAATGTATTGTAAGTGATTTGTTGACGGGCATTTATCGCTTCAATAGTCAGGTAACGATCTGAACCGTCCAATGAATCATTGAGGCAGGTAAATATTTTACGCCACTCCATACCGCCTGGACCCATATCAAGCGCTTTGCTTTTATACACCCAGGTGGCGCCTTGTGGTGCAAAAGTGTTTTGTGCGAACCCGCTGAATGAAATAAGGGAAATAATTAAAGTGAAGATTGTTTTCATGGATAAAGTGTTATCGGTTATGTAATTAATATCAAATTTAATGAAATTGTCCGTCGTGCCAGGTGTATATGATCAAAACTTACAATTTTATGACAAAAAAGAATTTTGTACTTAAAGTCAAATGGCATACCTTTGCAGCCGGCAAGTCTTATACGACCAGCTCCTATTGAACCTCCCCAGGGCAGGAATGCAGCAAGGATAGATGGTTGAGCGGTGCGATATAAGTAACTTGCCTTTTTTTATGCCTTGTAGGCAGGGTTATAAAACTTCTGCAACCCTGCCCATTCTAATATCCACAACGCTTTTTCTCTTTTTAGATTACCGTATGCTTACTGATAGCAGCGTTTGGAAGCGGGTAGTGCTGCCGTAAAAATGATGCTACATTCGGTGACATCAGAAATCCTAATCGTATTGGTCTTAATTTGGTTTTTGCTTTGGTTCCGCAAAAAGTAACAGCCGGAAAGGTAATGCACCTTCCCGGCTGTTTTTATAATAATAGGCTATGCCTTAAAGTGTTATTGCTGGTGGATTGCTTTCAGGATTTCGCTGGCATAAGCATCTACCGGCTGTGCTACATTGCTGAGGATCACCAGCCCACTCTTTTTTTGTTTGAAAAAACCATAAAAACTACTGAAGCCGCCGGTCATGCCGTTGTGCCAGATTAAAGTATCCTCCTGGTTTTTTAAAGGATTTACCTGCCAGGCATAAGCCGTTTTTGGTTCCAGCTGCGGGTCTAAAATAGCCTGGCTGAGCCGGATAGCAGGATCTTCTGCCGCAATTTGTTGTTGCAGGAAGGCTGCTGTATTTTTAATGGTCGTTTTTATAGCGCCGGCTCCGGCCAGTGCCTGGAATTCCCATGCCGGAACAGGTTTGTCGCTCTCGTCATAACCCTGGATCAATGCCGGGCCGGGTTGGAAACTGATAGGGTCCAGCTTTAAAATCGTTTGCAGTTTATGGTTAAGCAATTGCTCCAGGGGCTGTTGGTACGCTTGTTCCAGGATATAGCCTAAAACACCGTAACCATAATTAGAATAAGCCGATTTTGTGCCCGGTTTTGCACTTAATTTTGTGGTTTGCAGGCTTTTTAAGAGCTGTTCGTTGCCATACGTTTTGTAAGGATTTTTTTGATCAGTAGCCAGTTTTAATAAGTTTTCCGGGAGCCTGGGCAGGCCAGAACTATGGTTGAGCAGGTACCGGATAAGAATAGGCTGACCTTCCCGTTCAAGATTTTTATAAGCACCTTTAAGGTACTTCCGGATGTCGGTATTGATATCAAGTTTACCTTCGGTCACTGCCTGTGCTACCAGCCAGCCTATGTAGGTTTTGGTAATCGAACCTAGTTCATAAACACTGTGCGCATCGGGTAGCCGGTCTGCGGCATAGTAATAATAATCCGTTTTTTCCGGCTGTACGATCGCGAAGCTGAGCTTTGCTTTAGGGTTTTGGGCCAGGTATTTGCGGGCTTCCCGGTCGATAGTGCTATCTGTTTTGTTTTGCAGCGGATTGACATATTGCAGGTCTATGACCTGTGTTTTTTCTTCCTTGTAAGGTTGCCATAACCAGCCCTGCACTTTTTCTTCTTTATCGAGCATGAGCAACACTTCAAGTTTCATCTGATCAAAGGTGAGCAGGTAAGTGCCGGCATCTTCTTCGGCTTTAAGTAGTACTGCTCCGTTCATTTGACCGGCGCTTTTTTTGATTCCGTTTTTAAAAAAATTAATATGTTGTTCCAAGCTCATCTCTTCCCGGAAGGAAGGAGACAGCAGGTTGTATATTTCGCTGAATTTATCCTCGTTATATAGTTTTTGGAACTTTTTCCAGAATGCTCCTGTATTTTGAGCATAGCCATACTGGCAAAGCCATAAAAGGCTGATCAGGGTGAGTAATCTTTTGATCATAAATTTTGTTTAGTCGTTAGGTTCTAAAATGAAAATAGCTTCGACACTTGTGTTAAAGTATCGGGCGAGTTTAAGGGCTAGTATAGTAGAAGGGATGTATTTGCCGGATTCAATGGAAATGATCGTCTGGCGGGATACGCTTACTGCCTGTGCTAAAATCTCCTGGGTAATCTCTTTTTTTGCCCGTTCTACTTTGAGTAAATTTTGCATACTTAAGACTGTTTGTTGCGGGATAAGAAGGGGAGTAGCCGGGTTCTGCTGTAAAACAATATAATAAATATGATCAACAGCATATTGATTTGAAAATCGACTGGTAGCCAGCTTTCCTCTTTTGTAGAAAAGGCGATTACTTTCATGCCGATCCTGACGCTCATATAGATCAGTAAAGCCCATTGGATACTATTGAGCCGAATATGCTGGCTCCATTCATCTTCCTGCTTTAATCTTGAGCCGGCCATAAACAGCAGGCCGGTAAAGCTGGCTACCTGGATGAGTAAGCCAACCGTATTATTGACATCGTCAATATTTTCACCTGGATTAGGGTAGAGGAGGGCGACGATAAACAAGGCCAGCCCAAGCCATTTAAAGAAGCGGGGAAACACCATACTTACTTTCATCAGATCAAATTTTTACAAAAGTAAAGTATAGTTTTCAAAATGTAAAGTATGATTTACATTTAAAAAATTGATATCGTATAAAAAACTAAATGCTGCCCTCTATTTAGAGGGCAGCATTGAATTATTGTAGCAGTGCATTTATTTTTGCTTGCCGGTAATTTTTATTTCGCTTTTAATGCTCATAGGCATTTTTTGTCCCTGGGCTTGCATTTCTCCTTTAATATCCTGCGTGATATTGCCGGATAAAGTCATGCCGGTGCTCAGCTCCACATCCATTTTTCCTTTTTGCGTTCCCTTCATATCCATGGTCATGCCATTGCTCTGGGCACTATTGTCTTGTCCCATTTTGATTTCTGAATCCATACTAATGGTGGCGACATTACCTTTTACTTCAGTCAGCGTATAAGTACTGGATATGTTCATTTTAAACATTTGCATGGACATAGCGGCATCCTTTTTCCAGGTATCACCCACTTTTACTGCCTTATTCGGGAAGATGTTCAGAGAGGTTTCCATGCTTTGCTTTAAATCATCCGATTTCATAGCGCCGCTCTTGTCAATGTTCTCCCAGCCATCGATGCTTACTACTTTACCTTCCGGGCTTACGGTCATAGAGAACGGTTTGTTGACCATGTCTCTGAATCCTTGTGATTCCGGCGTCTGGTCTTCTGAACTCATTTTTACGGTATTGCCCATAGACTTCATCTCCATACGCATCAGGTCGTAGATTACTTCCATTTTGGAATTGCCTTCAGCTGCTTCTTTCACATTAAAAGTGTATTTGGAATACAGATTATTGGTAGAGCTGGTGCCGGCGGCCTCCACGTTTTGCTTTACGTCCATATCGTAACTATAAGTGGTACCTGGTTTCAGGTTAAACTTAAGATCGTAAGTGTCGCCAGAGCCGGTCTTTCCGGTAGCAGCACCGTTTTTACTGTCGGACGAATTACAGCTTACTGTAGTTGCTGCAGCGAACAGCATAGCCGCCATAGCGCTTAATTGAATGGTCTTTTTCATGTTTTTTGTTTGTGTCTGGTGAAAAAGGCTGCCAGGAACAGCTTATGCGCAGCTGACAGCCCGATATGATTTTAAATTTTTGGCAATTATTTACCGGTAAATACGGCGGCTCTTTTCTCTAAAAATGCAGCCGTCCCTTCGCGTTTATCTTCTGTATCGAAAGAGGCACCGAATGCAGCAATTTCATTGCTGAGGCCGGTAGGGCTTACTGTTGCTGCTTCATTTACCAGGTTGATGATCTTGGCGATCGCTAATGGCGCTTTTGTATTGATCTTAGCCAGTAGTTCTTTGGTTTTGTCTAATAGCTCTTCTGCGGTGAAAACGTGGTTAACCAGGCCCAGGGTTTTGGCTTCGTCTGCTTTGACCATATCTGCGGTCATCAGCAATTCCATAGCTTTTCCTTTACCGATCAACTGTACCAGGCGTTGCGTGCCGCCATAGCCCGGGATCAGGCCCAGGTTAACTTCCGGCTGGCCAAAACGGGCATTTTCACTGGCGGTACGGAAGTGACAAGCCATGGCCAATTCACATCCGCCACCCAAAGAGAAGCCGTTAACTGCTGCTACGACCGGTTTAGGACAGTTTTCAATTTTATTGAATACATTATCTTGTCCTACCTGTGCCAGTGCTGCTCCGCCTTTGCCATCCAGGTCGGTAAATTCAGAAATATCAGCGCCGGCAACAAATGCTTTAGCGCCTGCACCGGTGATGATCGCAGCCTTGATCTCGGCATTGTTGTATACCTCATCCAAAGCCATGCTTAATTCAGCAATGACGTCTTTGTTTAAAGCATTCATTTTATCCGGGCGATTGATCGTGATCGTGCAAATATTATTAGATAGCTCTGTCAAAATTGTTTGATACATGATTATTTAGAATGTTTGTGATTTAAATTTAGTGGGTATGTTTTGGTTTAAAAAAGTCCCTCTTTGATCTCTTCCCATAATGCCTCGTAGGCTTTGGTACCGCGGGAATGCGGTGCGAAGTAGGGTAGTGGTGCCTGGTGTACGCCCATTTTTTCTACATCAGAAAGGTAAGGTATCGAAGACTGGAAAAATTTCCTTTGTTCTGAAAATTCCTCTATAACCTCGTTGTGCAATGCTTTCCGGCTATCCACCATTGAGAAATAGCACATCAGCTTGGACTGGTCGATTTGTTTTTCTTCAAAAAAATGCTTGACCGCATCGAAGGTTCGTAATGAAAGCGTAGTGGGAATCGTGGGTAAGAGCACAATGTCTGCGGCATTGAAGATACTTTCTGCCAAAGTGGAAAATCCTGGTGGGCAATCGATAAAAATTAGATCGTAGTCGTGCTTTAAGGGTTTCAGCAGTTGCTTTAAAACTTTTTTGCTATTCTTCTGTGCTTCAATGAAAAGGTCGAGTTTCCGGCTGGAAAAGTCGGCGGGGATCACATCCAGGTTATCGTAACCCGTATCCAGGATAAGGGTCTCTATATCCAGCGCTCCGCCAATCAGTTTTTTACTCAGTTTGTCTGATTCTGCTGAGGCATTAAAATAGAAGCCTGCAGCCCCCTGGGGGTCAACATCCCATACCAGGCAACGATATTGTTCCTGCGCGGCCAGGTAGGCCAGGTTGACACAGCCGGCGGTCTTGCCTACGCCACCTTTTAAGTTGTATAAAGCAATAGTCGTCATAGCAAAATATTTTACCCTGCTTTAGGGATTACAGGTTGTCTACTTCCCCGTCCAGCCAGTTGGCATAATTGCCATACCAGTTGGCTGCGGCTACATAAATGTCGGACAATTGATCGTTGGCATTTGTGCGGTGTAGAAGTAACACGTGGTGTTCGTCGTCTCCATCTATGTTAGTAAATACAAAAGGAAAGTGTTGGATATCCTTGAATGGTTGCATTTTGTCTGGGTCTGCAGCCACTACTTCAAATACAGATTGGCTCGGGATGTGCAGTAAGACGGTACGTTCCAGCAATTGTTCGCCGTTCTGGTTGTCACCGTCCAGCAAAACAAATTCCGGTAAGGGGTAATTTTTCTGAAGATTCATATTTTAAATTTTATGTGCTGCTTTTAATAGAAAAAGGACAGGGTATGCCCTGTCCTTTTCAAAGCAATCGGCTTTAAAATTATAAAACTTCCACCTGATTTTTCAATAAATCTTCGAATACGTCTCTTTTACGGATAAGTTGTGCTTTCCCTTCGTGCCACATTACCTCTGCCGGTTTTAAGCGGCTGTTGAAATTAGAGCTCATTTCAAAGCCGTAGGCGCCGGCATTTCTGAACACCAGGACGTCTCCTTCCCTTACTTCATTGATCTTACGATCCCAGGCAAAAGTGTCCGTTTCACAAATGTTACCTACAACGGTATAGATCCTTTGGTTGCCTTTTGGATTGCTCAGGTTTTCAATTTTATGAAAGGCATCATAAAACATAGGCCGGATGAGGTGGTTGAAGCCTGAATTAACGCCCACAAAAACAGTAGCCGTGGTTTGCTTGATCACATTGGCTTTTACTAAGAAGCTCCCACTTTCAGAAACCAGGTATTTACCCGGTTCGAACCATAATTCAAAGCTTTTATTTTGTTCTTTTTCAAAAGTTTCCAGCGCTTTGGCTACTTTTTTACCCAGCAAAGCGACATCTGTCGCGATCTCTTCATCGGAGTAGGGCACTTTGAAGCCCGAACCCATATCCAGGTATTTGAGATGGGGAAACTGGCTGGCCAGTTCAAACATGATCTCCAAGCCTTGTACAAAGACTTCAACATCCTTGATCTCGCTTCCGGTGTGCATATGAAGACCTTCTACCCGGATGCCCGTTGAGTTGATGATTCTTTCGATATGCCTTACCTGGTGGATCGAAATGCCGAATTTGCTATCAATATGCCCGGTAGAAATTTTATAGTTGCCACCAGCGAAGATATGCGGGTTGATACGGATAAAGATGGGGTAATTGCCGGCATATTTATTGCCGAATTGCTCCAGTATGGAAATGTTGTCAATGTTGATGTGCACCCCAAATGCCATTGCGGCTTCTATTTCTGCCAGGTCGATACAGTTGGGGGTAAACAATATATTTTGCGGTTCAAAGCCGGCTTTAATGCCCAGCTGTACTTCATTGATGCTGACGCAATCCAGGCCTGCGCCCAGTTGATTGATGTACTTTAAAATATTAATATTGGACAGCGCCTTGCAGGCATAAAAAAAGCGGGTGTGCTTCTTAAATCCCTGTTTAAGCTTTTGATATTGGTTCTGGATGCTTTCGGTGTGGTACACATACAGGGGGGTGTCAAATTCTTTGGCCATCATTAGTAATTCGCTGTCATTCATTTTAATGGTTTTTTAAAAATAATCAGCGAAATTATAGTAAAATAATTAAAAATCTTTGTTTTAATTAAAAAATAGATTTTATATCTAATTTTTAATTAAAATTCTATTCAGATCTTAATTGTATTGGGAGATTGTAGTAGCTTCTTACTGATTTGCCTCCCTGGTAAGCCGGGCTTTGCCATCCGGGCATTTTATGCATTACACGGATTACTTCCTGTTTCAGTAATCGCTCTGTATTAGGAAGCAAAAATGTTCCGGCTGTATTGTTGACGCGTTTTATTTTGATATTGGAGATGCTGGCATCTTTTTCAACGATAAATTCAACCATTATCCTTACGGAAACAAAATTTGAATCTTCCAGTACGGCTGGTGGATAGCTGAAGTTTTTGCCCACGAACTCGCTAATATTGAAACCGCTTACGGCTTGCTTTTCCACTGCGTTTAATACGCCGGTATCTGTTATTGGCTGTGGAGCCGGCGTTAAGGCCGGGGCATTGATCGTGCCTTTTTGTACTGGCTGCGGTTTATTTTCCTGGGCCAGTGTAGCAAAGGAGCTTGTAAGGAGCAGGCATAAACTTAAAAAAAAGTATTTCATTGGGTTTGCTTATTGTTTAAAATTAAGGCTAAATATTTGAATGAAGGTTGTAGTTCCTGGGTTTTACCGGTTGCTTCAGAAAAGCATAAACTTATGCCAGATAAATAATTAAAAAGTAGCTGAACCTTTGGGACAGCTACTTTACGATGAAAATTTTTAAAAGGAGTAATTACCCTTCAGGATTAGTTTTTGATTTGCATATTTACCTTGCTGGCAAATTTGCTTTGCTCCGTGATCGCTTTGTTGACCAGGCCGTCGATTTTGTCAAAAGCGGTACTATATGCTTCTACGGCTTTGTTGTAAGCGTCCACATTCGCTTCGGGGTTTTCTATGCTCAGGATATTGTGATAAGCCGGGATCAATTGGCTTTTTACACCAGCATATACGTCAACTACAGATTGGTGGAACTCTTTACCTTCTTCTGTAGGCTTCATTTTGTTCATTTCAGCAGTGCAGCTATCCGTAGATTTTTCCAGGCCTTTGAGCGCGGTTTTCTTTTGCTCTATGTCGCCACCTTCACTATCGATCACGCCGGTATAAGTGTTGAAATCAGTAGTGTATTTGTCAAACAGGTTAACGACATCATCATTGTAATTGATGTTGCCTTGTCCACAGGAGAATAAAAGGCCGGAAGCGATCAGTGCGATGGACGCAAATAGTGTACTTAATTTTTTCATTGTTTTTTTTCGTTTTGTGAATAAGATGAGGCGTCTAAGATAAACATTTTTTGCAAAGTCAGTGCCCATTTGCTGATTTTAAAGCTTTTTTTACACCTTAATGTATTGTGGATTAATGATTTCTATTCCTTTTGCACTGCTACTTGGTAGGTTATCTATATACTAAAAACGCCACCGGGATCCCGG
>Ga0256900_1000387_pt1 | contig 14506 bp, 12 predicted proteins | sample MC6MC0688MT_FD_190190 | JGI IMG/M metagenome (GOLD analysis project Ga0256900, IMG submission 190190) | Metatranscriptome of enriched soil aggregate microbial communities from Iowa State University, Ames, United States - MC6-MC0688-MT... | ecosystem: Environmental > Terrestrial > Soil >... | reverse complement strand
ACCTGAAGGTAATTCAAGTTTCATCAATGCGTCAACAGTTTTAGCGTTTGATGAATAGATATCCAACAATCTTTTGTAAGCACACAATTGGAATTGCTCACGTGCTTTTTTGTTAACGTGTGGCGAACGTAATACCGTGTAGATTTTTTTCTCAGTAGGCAATGGAATAGGACCACTAACAACTGCACCTGTAGGTTTTACTGTTTTTACGATTTTCTCAGCTGACTTGTCAACCAAATTGTAATCGTAAGATTTCAATTTAATTCTGATTCTTTGGCTCATTTTTATTTATTTAAAATGATTGCTAATTAGAGCTATTCACAACTAGCAATCGGTGTGTATTCTTTGATTAAAGAACAAAGATAAAAGATTGTAGTCTTTCACCTTTGTTCCTTTATTTTTGAGTTCTATTATTCTACAGAACCTTTGATTTTACCTTTTGATTTTGCAATCACGTCATCAGCAACGTTACGAGGAGCTTCAGCAAAGTGATCAAATTCCATTGTAGATGTTGCACGACCTGAAGTGATTGTACGTAATTGAGTTACGTAACCGAACATTTCAGAAAGTGGAACCAATGCTTTGATTACTTGTGCACCGTTACGTGAATCCAAACCTTGCATTTGACCACGACGACGGTTTAAGTCACCCATTACATCACCCATGTTTTCTTCCGGTGTTAAAACCTCTATTTTCATAATTGGTTCCATTAACACAGGAGAACATTTAGGCAATCCTTCACGGTATGCTTGACGAGCAGCTAATTCGAAAGACAATGAATCTGAATCGACAGCGTGGAATGAACCATCAATCAAACGAACTTTCATTCCTGATAATGGGAATCCTGCTAATACACCATTTTTCATTGAAGTTTCAAATCCTTTTTGAACAGATGGGATAAATTCTTTAGGAATTTTACCACCAACGATTTCATTCACGAATTGAAGTGGTGATTTAGTTAAATCGAAATCCTCGTCTGCTGGAGAAATAACAACTTTAATGTCCGCGAATTTACCACGACCACCTGATTGTTTTTTGAATACCTCACGGTGCTCAGTAGTGCCGTTGATAGACTCTTTGTATGATACTTGAGGAGCACCTTGGTTAACCTCAACTTTGAATTCACGTTTCAAACGGTCGATCAAGATCTCTAAGTGAAGCTCACCCATACCAGAGATAACTGTTTGACCAGTTTCTTCGTCAGTTTTAACAACGAATGTAGGATCTTCTTCAGCTAATTTACCAAGACCAATACCTAATCTATCTACGTCAGCTTGAGTTTTAGGCTCAATCGCTAAACCAATTACTGGCTCAGGGAAAGTCATAGACTCTAATACAATAGGTGCTTTTTCGTCACAAAGTGTATCACCAGTTTTGATGTCTTTGAAACCTACAACTGCACCGATATCACCAGCCTCAATAAAAGGAATAGGGTTTTGTTTGTTCGCGTGCATTTGGAAGATACGAGAGATACGCTCTTTGTTTCCTGAACGAGTGTTCAATACATAAGAACCAGCATCTAACTTACCAGAATAAGCACGGATGAAACACAAACGACCTACGAATGGGTCAGTCGCAATTTTGAAACCTAAAGCTGCGAAAGGCTCGTTAACAGATGGTTTACGCTCGATTTCTTCGCCAGTGTCAGGGTTAGTACCTTTTACAGCCTCTACATCAAGAGGTGAAGGCAATAATTCCATTACTAGATCCAACATGGTTTGAACACCTTTGTTTTTGAAAGATGAACCACATACCATAGGAACGATAGCATTATCTAATACTGCTTTACGTAAAGCATCTAGGATTTCGCGCTCAGTTAATGAATTTGGATCTTCGAAGAATTTCTCCATCAAAGTCTCATCATAACCAGCTACTGCTTCTAATAATTTCTCACGGTATTCAGCAACTTCATCCACCATATCTGCAGGAATAGGAACTTCTGTAAACGTCATACCTTTATCATGCTCATTCCATACGATACCGCGGTTGTTAATTAAATCAACAACACCAGTGAATGTATCTTCAGCGCCGATAGGTAATTGTAAAGCGACAGCGTCAGAACCTAACATTGATTTTACTTGACCAACAACTTTCAAGAAGTCAGCTCCTGAACGGTCCATTTTATTAACGAAACCGATACGTGGAACCTTATAGTTATCCGCCAATCTCCAGTTAGTCTCTGATTGAGGCTCAACACCATCAACCGCAGAGAATAAGAATACTAATCCGTCTAATACACGTAAAGAACGGTTTACCTCAACCGTGAAATCCACGTGTCCAGGTGTGTCGATTACGTTTACTTGGTATTTATTACCACGGTATTGCCAGAAAACTGTAGTAGCAGCAGAAGTGATTGTAATCCCGCGCTCAGCCTCTTGCTCCATCCAGTCCATTGTTGAAGCACCTTCGTGAACTTCACCAATTTTATGGTTTACACCTGAGTAGTAAAGGATACGCTCAGTTGTTGTAGTTTTACCAGCATCGATGTGAGCAGCGATACCGATATTTCTAGTGAATTTTAAATCTCTTGCCATAATATTTTTAAGCAGCTGGCCTTAGGGGCCTTATGTGTTTAAATGTAATGTTAAATAAGTACACCGACCTTGATAAAAGATTGTTCGTTTATCGGAGGTCGGTGTAATCATATTTTTTTGAATGTCTTCAAAATTAGAATCTGAAGTGTGAGAACGCTTTGTTAGCTTCCGCCATTTTGTGCGTATCTTCTTTCTTCTTAACAGCAGCACCTTCACCTTTAGAAGCTGAAATGATTTCTCCTGCTAATTTTTCAAACATTGTTTTTTCACCACGTTTGCGAGCGTATGAAATTAACCATTTCATACCCAAAGCGATTTTACGGTCTGGACGAACTTCCATAGGAACTTGGAAGTTAGCACCACCTACACGACGTGATTTAACTTCAACAGCAGGCATAACGTTGTTCAAAGCTTTTTTCCAAGCTTCTAAACCGCTTTCTTGTGTTTTTTGTTCTACTAATTCTACTGCATCGTAAAAAATAGAATAAGCGATAGATTTTTTACCATCTACCATCATATTGTTTACGAAACGTGTTACCTGAACGTCGTTAAACTTTGGATCAGGTAAAATGATTCTCTTTTTCGGTTTTGATTTTCTCATTTTTCTTTCCTCCGTTTAATTATTTCTTTTTACCTTTTGTTGGAGCTGCAGCTACTTGTCCTGGTTTAGGACGCTTAGTTCCGTATTTAGAACGACGTTGGTTACGACCTGCTACACCTGAAGTATCTAATGCACCACGGATGATGTGGTAACGCACACCTGGTAAATCCTTAACACGACCACCACGGATCAATACGATCGAGTGCTCTTGTAAGTTGTGACCTTCTCCAGGGATGTAAGCGTTGACCTCTTTACCGTTTGTTAAACGTACACGAGCTACTTTACGCATTGCTGAGTTTGGTTTTTTAGGGGTAGTAGTATATACACGTGTACATACACCTCTTCGCTGTGGACATGAGTCCAACGCTGGTGACTTACTCTTATCAACCAGAGCTACTCTACCTTTTCTAACTAATTGTTGAATAGTAGGCATTTACCTGTTTTTGTTTATAAATTTGATACCTAAATTATTTTAAGTTCGCAAAGATACTGATTTCGTTTTGAATATTAAATAGTTACTGTATAAAATTTAGATTATTTTTTCGAAATGACTATTCGTCTGATTCACCCTACTTATCGCTAATTGACCTCCGCTGAAACTTACCATCGGATGGCTAACCGATCTCGTGCCCGCGGACTATATGCATTTTATTTTCCAATTTCCTTACAATTTTCAATCTACTGGTTTCTGAGTATATTGGAGATTTTGCTTGATTTTTCTGCCCTTTGGTAGGACATTTGTTGAAAACCAACAGATAATTTTTAAGTAAAAACAAATTAAAGTATTCAAGTTATGAAAATGAAATTAATGTATGCAATGGTATTGGCGCTGGTAGCGATCGCTTTTGTAGGATGTTCGAAAGATGATGATAATACACCTCAAACAGGCGGAAGCATCGATGCGGCAGTGGGGACATATAAGGGAAGTTTGGATATCGTAGGAGTTGGGGAGAAGTTCAATAAGACCATTAAAGTAACCAAAGTGGGTGATAATCGTATTAAAGTTGAGGTGGAAGATAGTTCATTGAAATTGCCTTCTCGAGAATTTAACGTAACGAATAGCGCGGATTATTCAATACAATCAGCAGCTACAGAACCCGGAGCAATGTTTTTGTATGAGATTAAAAACAAAACTGTTAGCTATTTATCTAAACCGTTAGCTGAAGGTGAAACAACTTTTAAATTTGATGGAGCTAAACAATAAGTTTCTTTTATACAATATAAAAAGCCTTATCAGTGTTATTGATAAGGCTTTTTTATATAATTGAATCGTATTGCGACAGCAACGTAAAATCTACCTGCCGTTATCCAGATCCACTTTCTTTCCGCGGATCTGAACCTCATCGCCCAGCTGGAATTTTTTTTTCGGCCAATCTACTGGTTTTTGAGTATTTTGGATATTTTCTTGTTTTATTTTTCTCTTTAACGGGAAATTTCGTATATTGAATAAATATTTTTTATTTAAAGGAATGAATTAAAATTTTTAAAGTAAAATTATGAAAAGAGAATTTATTGCAATCGCTATGTTTTCGATCTGTTTACAGTCTTGTGTAAAGGACGAAATAAAATCGTCTCAAATCGATCAAGTAGAAAGTTTTGCTAATGAAAATCTGGCAAAGGAGAAGTTCGCCATTATTTTGTCTAAGGCGGTAAGTTCAAATCAATCAATGAGAAACTTTATTCAAGAAGAGGCCCTTAAAATGATAGACAACGATTATGATGTTTTCTATCCATTTATAAAGGACGAAATTTTGGAGAATAATTTAAGTTTTCGGGATAATTTACTAAAAGTTACGGATCAAGAAACATTAAGTAAAATTGAAAGCCAGTTACCTTTGCTAACGATTTACGTACCTACGCTTCCTAGTGGTTTTTCTCCTGAAACTTGGCGTTCAAAGAGTGAAATTCCATCTGTGGTTGCAGAAGGAAATTACAAAAATAACGAGCTGGCATTTTTTCAGAATGGTGAAGAAAAAATAAAGATAAAAGCTAACCAAATACCGGGTTTCCCAACTTTGGTCGTAAAAAGTAATGAGAGGATTGCGGTTAAGAATAAAGCGTTGCTAGCAAATTCCCGATCCAGTCAAAATGTTAAAGCTAATTATCAATTTATATCTAATGAATTTGAAAATAAAGAGATCCGGCGAGGAGTAGCTAAGGTGACTGATGCAAGAGATTTGAATATTTCCAAAAAGGCCAATTCCACTTCATTGACTGGTGTTTCATGGGGAGAACGCAAGACAACGATAGATTTAGATCTTTATAATGTAGCAACATCTGGAATTTTTCACACGATTACTGCGTATAAAGAATTTGAAAATCAATTAGATGCATGGCAAAGAGACTATGTTTACTACCGTCTTCAACCTAATTCCACTGAAGGTAAGTTTCAAAGGGGGGTATATAAGGAGTTTATTCATTATCTATCAATTTCTGAATCTGGTTTTAACTTAATGACAAATACAAATTCTGATCCAGATGATCCGATTTTGACCAGAACAAAAGTTGGTTCACCTAATTTTTGGTCAGATGGCTATTTTGAACTAAGATTTGATGTTATATCTAATTCAAAAGATGGTGTAGGTGAGCGCTTTACAGATATTAAGTCCATAAAACCACAAGATTTATTTGATATTGAGTATGCGGTAGTAGCAGGATCAGTCTATGACATTAAAAAGATAACTCCGAAATTTGCTAAAGTAGATATTCCGTTGCAGGAATGGGATTTAGAAAATTTAACCTATGGATGGAAAATTTCTGTTTCCGAACTGGATCAAGCTAGTACGTCAACTGTTAGTACCACGAACACCTCTAAATTCGCAACTAATTTTGGCCTCGATAATATCAAAAAAGGACTAAAATTTGGAGTAAGTGCGGAAATAAGCTCTTCAAAAACACATACGTATACAGTACAAAATGTAACCGATGAATTGGGGGATGTTTTAGTGTATTTTGGTGATAGACTTTGTCTTGGGGAGACTTCAACCGGTTATCTTTTTAACACAGCTTACAATTCAAATATTTCTATGATGATTGCGCCTAAAAAGATGACACCGATAGGACAATAACTATAAGAAAATTGTATGGATTAAATATCCATACAATTTTTTATACAGAGAAGATCTACTAGAGATTTAACTCAACAACGTAAAATCTATCTGCCTCTTATCCAGATCTACTTTCTTCACGCGGATCTGTACCTCATCACCCAGCTGGAATTTCTTTTTCTTCCGCTGGCCAATAATCGCATAGTTCTTCTCATCCAGTACATAGAAATCATCCGTGATATCACGCAAGCGTACCATACCCTCACACTTGTTCTCCTGAATCTCCACATACATGCCCCATTCGGTCACACCTGATACAATACCCGTGTATTCGGTACCAATTTGGTCTTGTAGGAATTCCGCCTGTTTGTATTTAATAGATGCACGTTCAGCTTCAGCTGCCTTTTTCTCCATTTGTGAAGAGTGCTCCGACATTTTCTCGTAGTGCTCGGCATTGACTTTTGTCCCGCCATCCAGGTAGAACTGCAAAAGACGGTGCACCATCACATCGGGGTAACGACGGATAGGGGAGGTGAAATGGGTATAATAGTCAAATGCCAATCCATAATGGCTTGTTTTCTTCGTTGTATAGATGGCCTTGGCCATGGAGCGCACCGCCAGGGAGGTCAGCATATTCTGTTCTTTGCTACCTTCGATCTTGGTCATGATAGCATTGAGGGATTTCGCTGTTTCCTTGTCCGTTTTAATGGTCAGCTTGTGACCAAATCGTGCGGCAAATTGCGAAAATGTCGTTAAGGTCTCTGGGTTTGGTACATCGTGATAACGGTACACAAATGTTAATTTGTTTTTACCGCGACCTTGCTTTCCGATATATTCGGCCACCTTACGGTTGGCCAGCAACATAAAGTCTTCAATCAGCTTGTGGGCATCTTTACGTACTTTGGTATATACGCCTGTAGGTTTGCCATTCTCATCCAGGGTGAATTTGACTTCCTCACTTTCAAATGCGATCGCTCCATTCTTAAACTTACGCTCACGAAGGATATAAGCAAGTTCATTTAATTTTAAAATTTCATGACTGAAATCACCGGATTTCGTCTCAATGACTTCCTGTGCTTCTTCATAACTAAACCGTCTGTCCGAATGGATAATCGTACGGCCGAACCATTGCTCATGAATAGTCGCTTTTTCATCCATTTCGAATACTGCCGAAAAACAAAGTTTGTCTTCATGTGGGCGTAATGAACATACGCCATTGGACAAACGCTCCGGAAGCATTGGAATGACTCGGTCTACCAAATAGACTGATGTCGCACGGTTAAAAGCTTCTTTATCCAACTCGGTATCTGGAATCACAAAATGCGATACGTCGGCAATATGTACACCGATCTCGTAATTGCCATTCTCCAGCTTCTGGAAAGATATGGCATCGTCAAAATCTTTAGCATCTGCAGGGTCAATCGTAAATGTGGTAACGCCCCTGAAATCACGTCTTTTGGCAATCTCTTCCTTGCTGATTTTCTCCGTGATTTTATTAGCCTCATCTTCTACCTTCTTCGGGAATTCCAATGGGAAGCCGTAGTCTGCCAAGATCGCATTCATCTCGGTGTTGTTTTCACCCTTGACACCCAGGACATGTTTGACCGTTCCTACCGGATTCTTACTGCCACTTGGCCAGTCAATGATCGAGACCACGACTTTCTCTTTGTCATTGGCACCATTCAGATTGTCCAGTGGAATAAAGATATCGTGCAACATCTTGCGATCATCGGCGATAAAAAATGCGAAATTATTTGAAATGCTGATCGTTCCGGTAAAGTCGGTTTTGGCCCGTTGTAGGATTTCAATAACTTCACCTTCTTTTTTGCGGCCACCTTTTCTTTTCTCAAAAGTGTGCACCTTGACAATATCGCCATGCAGGGCTTGTCTTAGTTTACGCGGCGCAATATAAATATCGTTTTCAAATTCATCCTCAGGAATAATATAGGCGGAACCATCTGCCGTCATATCCACTTTTCCGGTGACATATACTTTAATTTGTTTCAGGTTAAATTTTCCGCGTTCTACTTCCACAAAAAGTCCGCTTCGCACATTTTCCTGTAAAATATCGGCAATGGCAACTTTGGAATCGTTGTCCGTCAGATTCAATTTGGAAGAAACTTGTTTATAGTTGAGTGGCTTGTTTCCTGATTTTTCGAAAATATCGATGATCAGTTGTGTTAATACCTCTTTATAGGGATTATCTTTTCTTGTCTTCATTCGTTTTATTATTTACTCATTCGTATTAGCCACCAAGTCATTTGTATGATCGCTAGTGTGTAAAACAGTGGTTATTAGACCCGCAGGTACAATAAACCAACTCTATGCGCAATCATTCTTCAGTATGATTATGGTGTTGATACAAGGTACAAAAAAAATCAGCATTCACCTGCACAATAGCCGAGCCAATCGGAGCGAATCCAATTCTCAAACTATAGACAGATCAAGCGAAAAATTGTTTTGAAGCTCTACGTTGTGATTTATTTTTTACAATGATTACATACACCGAGCGCGTTTACGGCAATCGCCTCCAAACTAAATCCATCGGGGATAGACACTTTTGGCAATGTAATTTCGTCCAGACAATAGACCGAGTTGCATACCCGACAGATGAAGTGCACATGTTGGTCATGATGGTCATGTTCGGAGCAGTTGGTGGAACACATGGCATAGGTAGCGGTCCCGTGTAGATCAAAGATCTTATGGATAATACCCTTTTCCTCAAAACTGGCCAATACACGATACAATGTCACACGGTCAATATCCTTACCCAATAATTTCTCCAGTTCCGGCTGGGAAATAGCCGAATCTTTCGTTGAAATAATTTCAAGCACCTTTAACCGGGGTTGGGTGATTTTTAAACTATTTCGTTTCAGAATTTCTGGATATACAGTATTGGATTGTTCCATGGACTTATTCGTTAAATCTTAGATCGGTTACAAAAATACGGAATTTATCCGCATAAGAAAACCGATAAAGTTAAGATTATTGTCATCTTCCCCTTATCGGTTCAAAACCTATACCGAAGTATAGTCTATTTTATTTACCTGCAGCTTTAGCGTGGTCAGCCAAGAATGTCGCTAAACCGCTATCTGTCAATGGGTGTTTTAATAATGCTAACATTGCTGATAATGGACCTGTCATTACATCTGCACCAATTTTAGCACAACCTAAGATGTGTGCACTATGGCGCACAGAAGCTGCTAAGATCTGGGTTGGGTATTGGTAGTTATCGTAGATCAAACGGATATCTTCGATCAATGCCAATCCATCTGTAGAGATATCATCCAAACGGCCAATAAAAGGAGATACATAAGTAGCACCTGCTTTGGCCGCCAATAGCGCTTGACCAGCAGTGAATACCAATGTACAGTTTGTTTTAATGCCTTTTTTGCTGAAATATTTAATTGCTTTCACGCCATCTTTGATCATAGGAACTTTTACCACGATCTTGCTGTCAAGAGCTGCTAATGCTTCTCCTTCTTTGATCATTTCTTCGTAAGTTGTAGAAATAACCTCAGCACTCACGTCGCCGTCAACAATTGCACAGATTGCTTTGTAGTGGTTGATTACGTTCTCATCACCGCTGATACCTTCTTTAGCCATTAAACTTGGATTGGTCGTTACACCGTCTAATACGCCTAAGTCTTGGGCTTCCTTGATTTGCTCTAGGTTCGCTGTGTCAATAAAAAATTTCATTGTGTATGTTATTGAATGATAATTATTTGATTATTTTAATGTTCAAAATAATAGGTGCAAAGTTATTGATTATATTCCAGTATTACACATCTATTTCGATGAATTATAGCATTATTTTTGCAAAATAGAATCTCTTCCCGTTCTTTTTTGTTATACTTTTATAAGTATTATCTTTATATATGCAGGTTTTTAGGTCTCTCCATTATAGAAACTTCCGTTTACATGTAATAGGACAAGCAATTTCCCTAATGGGGACTTGGATGCAGCGGATAGCAATTAGCTGGCTGGTCTATGAACTGACAGGTTCGGTCTTCTGGTTGGGTTTCGTTCAGTTTATTTCCTTATTACCCTCCCTGGTCTTGTCTCCTTTTATCGGAAGTTTTGTTGATAAACATAAGAAGTATAAACTGGTGTTATTGACGCAGATCGGCCTGATGATACAGGCAGGTATGCTGACGTTGCTGGTTTACCTCAAATTGGAGACTGTGCTGTGGCTCTCGGTTCTTGGTCTGATACAAGGGGTCATCAACTCCTTCGATGTGCTCGGTCGACAGTCCTTGATGATGTATCTGGTTGGCGACCGCAAGGATCTGCCCAATGCCATTGCACTCAATTCGACCATCTTTAACGGTGCACGGATGCTGGGGCCCGCCATCGGAGGGATCTTACTCAGTACCTATGGTGAATTGGCCTGTTTTGCATTGAATTTTATCAGTTTTGTGCCTGTTATCATTACATTGTTGATGATGAAGGTGGATGAAACCAAAGTGCAACTAAGTAAAGGTAGCAACTGGGAGGGGCTGGTCGAAGGTTTTCGCTACCTCAAACGTTCGCCGCATATCTCTTCCTTGATTATTATCATGACTTTTTCCAGTTTGATCGTCATTCCTTACACCTCACTCTTGCCTGCTATAGCAAAAGAAATGTTTCATGGGGATGAGCGTATATTTTCCTGGTTTGAAAGCGCTGCTGGATTGGGGGCCATGATCGGTGCATTTAACATGGCTCGACTGAAATCGGGAACGAATCTGCGTTATCAGGTGATGGGAGCGGCTGCACTGATGGGGCTAGCGTTGTTATTCCTAGCACATTCAAGTATGTTACAGATGGCTTTAGTCTATGTGATGCTGGTTTCCTTTGCTATGATGATGCAGAACTCCAGTATCAATACCTATATTCAGACACATGCCATACCGATCTATCGGGCACGGGCTATTTCGTATTATGTCATGGCCTTTCAGGGTATATTTCCAATAGGTACACTCATGATTGGTTCCCTCGCAAGTTACTGTGGTCTCCGAACTACCTTATATCTGATGGGTGGACTGGGAATAGTTATTGCGCTGCTCTATTATACCTACCTGCGGATGCATATCCATAAGCGGCTTTTTAAACTGTAGTATTGAGTAGTTAATATTGCGCATTGAGATTTTCGGAGTACCAACCGAGGACTTACTTACTCTTTGTTTTTCGGTCCCGCAAGCGTAATGTTTGTTTCGCATAATCAATGACGGCGCCATAGTCGGCAAAAATATCACCCCCTAATACCCCAATGACAGGGTCAAGTTCCATTTGCCCGTAGGCATAATTGATGGAACTAAGGTCCAATACTGCGGTTTTTAATTTATTGATTCGCCATGTGCCGATATGCAAGCTGGGGATTTCCATTGTAAAACTCTCCATGGAGTTGGTGCCGAGACCAGTTGATAGGGTTTCTGATGGCTCTAACAGCAACTGATCTTCCAGAAGATGCGCCATTTGGGTTTTATCAAATACGGTTTTAGATGCTCCCGTATCGATGACCATCTTAAAGCTGCGTTCATATAGTGTTACATCAACGAGAATATGTGTTCCTTGCCCCTGAAGATCTAAGATTTGAAAAGGTACTGTTGTCATATTCCCAAACATAACCAAAAATTTAATTAAAAAAAAAGTTTGGATAGCCTTATCTCCCTGTGAAAGTAAAATCTTTTTTGCAACATGAAAAAAGGCCGTTATTTAGAATAACAGCCTTTCCTCTCGTTAGTTTATGTTGATTACAATACCTTTATCTCTTTCAATACATTATTCATGGTACGTACGGCATCAGCACTTTTGCTGAATTTTTCCTTATCTTCCTCATCCAGTTGTAATGGAATAATACGGTCCCAGCCTTTTTTGTTAATGACAACCGGAACACCGAGATTAATATCCTCCTGACCAAATTCACCTTCGAGGTAAACAGAAGCGGTAAATAATTTACCTTGATCACGTACAATACTTTCTACCACTGCGGCAGTAGCGGCACCAGGAGCATACCAGGCCGACGTACCGATGAGGCTCGTTAATGTTGCTCCACCTACCATGGTCTTATGGACAATCTCTGCCTGCTCCTCAGCTGTAAGAAAATTACTGACCGGAATGCTGTTCCACGTGGAGTGCTTTATCAGTGGAATCATAGTTGTATCACCGTGGCCACCAATGACAATGGCATTGAGATCTGCGGCCGATGCATTTAATTTTTCACTCAGTTGATATTTGAAGCGTGCTGAATCCAATGTGCCTCCCATTCCGATAATCCTATTTTTAGGCAAACCACTTGATTTGAGCGCGAGGTAGGTCATCGTATCCATTGGGTTGGAGACAATGACAATAATGATATCCGGAGAGTGTTTTACTAAATTCTCTACAACCGATTTGACAATATTTGCATTTGTCCCGATCAATTCCTCGCGGGTCATTCCCGGTTTGCGGGGAATACCCGAGGTGATGACAGCAACAGTAGAGCCCGCGGTGGACAGATAATCATTGGTTACACCTTTGATTTTGGATTCAAAACCCAGTAGGGCTGCGGTTTGAGCCATATCTTGCGCTTTTCCTTCTGCAAATCCTTCCTTGATATCCAATAATACAATCTCCTCGGCGACATTTCGACGGATTAAATTGTCTGCTGTAGTTGCTCCTACAGCTCCAGCACCAACAATAGTTACTTTCATATGTAAATTATTTGTTTGTTTATGGCCATATGGAATATCCAGTCCATTTTCACTAATGCTTGTACTGTTTTTTGACATGGATATTTCATGAGCATTTATGTGGATTAGTAAATAATGCTTGAATTTAACGAATTATTGTCAGTTAATCAATCAATTTCACTGGAATAACTTGTTTTTAAAAAGATCATAGAAGCGCCCATACGGATTTTGCTAATCGTGATGCCCTTCAGGCATTATGGGTGGTATAATCTTTTATTGCCTACTAATGGATGCAAATGCTTATAGAACCAAAAAGCAAAAAAAGACTGTCCTAAAAGACAGTCTTTTTTATGTTTGAGGTAAATTTTAGAATGAAAATTTACTGATTTCAAATTTCATCCCAATAGTATGACTCAGTTCTAGAACGGATATCCAATAGCCAGATTGAACATCAAGTTATCTTTACGCCATTGCGAACTGCCAAAATCTATATCCTTAAATACCCAACGTTCCCCTTTAGGTAAGTAGGGGATACGGAATGGAATTGAAAAATCTGTCCGGATGATCAGGAAGGTAAAGTCGAAGCGCAAGCCGGCTCCGCCACCTACGGCAAGTTCATTCAAAAAGTTTTTGCTGAACTTAGCCCCGGGCTTGTTTACATCTTCTCGTTGTAACCAGACGTTACCTGCATCAATAAATGCTGCCCAATGTACAAAACCAGCCAGTTTAGAACGATATTCTGTGTTCAGTTCCAATTTGATATCACCGGTCTGGTCAGCATAAAATAACCCATTGCTCAATTTCTCCGGAGCAACGGTTCCCGGACCTATAGCGCGCGCACCAAAGGCACGGATGCTGTTTGGCCCACCGACATAGTATTGTTTCAAATAGGGAAGTGATCGGGAGTTTCCATAGGAATAACTCAATCCGAGACTCACTCGGGAAGCCAATTGTGAATTCTCAGACAGTTTCATATAATGCCTTCCGTCGCCGCTTAATTTAATATACTGAGAGAAGTAGGCATCGAATAATTTAAACGTCTTGCCCTTATTGAAGTCTGCCCCTTTGATTAAACCAAGGATATTGCCCGAAAGATCCAAATTTCCTTTGAAATAGAAGGTATTCTTCAATTGCTGCTTCATCGTATTCTGGAACGTGAAGTTGTAGTTTGGTCCGATCGTAAACTGTGGGTCAATGGCATGTCGCAAAGCAGGAATCGTATCCATCTGCCTTTGATAATTCTCCGAAATACCTTTAGGCTGAACATAGGTAATTTCCAACAGGGCAAGGTCATGCTGCTTTTCCTCCGATTCTTGCCAGATATAACCATAATCTAGGGCGATCGAATTGAGCGTATAGGCCTTACGACGATTTAAGAATTCATAACGTCCCTTGACATAGGTTTTAGGGATAAAACGACGTGAGGGATTAATACTGCCAAAAGGAGAAAGGATCCGGGGAAATGTCAGGGTTGCTTCCATTCCGTAGCGGTAATAGCTGGAATTCAGATCCGCATTTCCTCCGGTTTGGGTTTCATATCCTCCAAACACATTAAAGCTCAATTGCTCGGCACCCTTAAATGCATTGCGCAGGGTCCAGTTGACGTTGACTTCCGTACCATTATAGACCGATGCCATTTTTCCCAGTAGTTCTACCCGTAAGGATTTTTTT
>Ga0256900_1000385_pt1 | contig 14530 bp, 16 predicted proteins | sample MC6MC0688MT_FD_190190 | JGI IMG/M metagenome (GOLD analysis project Ga0256900, IMG submission 190190) | Metatranscriptome of enriched soil aggregate microbial communities from Iowa State University, Ames, United States - MC6-MC0688-MT... | ecosystem: Environmental > Terrestrial > Soil >... | reverse complement strand
TTGTCGTCGTTATCTTGTCGACTTTTACTATTATAGGGACAACTCAACAAAACGTCAACTATTTTTTAAACTTTTTTTACTCTACTAATTTTAATTTCCCCAAACACTTACTGCAACAATACCTTTCAACATTCATTTTTATTTTCCGTATATATAATTGGTGGCAATTGACACAAGTATATGTATAGCGTCGTCGTTGTTTTTTAACTGTAGCTTTCGGGACATGTAAAACTGCGCAAAATCGAGGGGCATCTACTTTCCTTAATAATTCTCTAAAATCTTTATCTCGATGCTGATACCCTTTACCTTCAATATGTAGGTGATAATGGCATAATTCGTGTAAAACAATACCTTGAATCTCTTTCAAACCGTATAACTCATAGGCTTTAGGATTAATCTCAATATTATGGGATTGTAAAAGATATCGTCCTCCCGTTGACCGTAATCTCGGATTAAAGTAGGCTTGATGCAGAAAAGGCCTCTGAAAGTTTTCTAAAGATAAGCGACGAACAAGCTCTTGTAATTCTTGATTGTCCATAGTAATCACCTCTAACAACAAGAATACCACACTGCGTAGTATAGACAGTGTGGCAAAAATTTAGTACTCAAACTAATGCTTGATTTTTAGGAGGAAGCATCGTTAAAGAGATACGCCCTTTCGTTACATCTATTTGTTCAACCCAGACAGTTACAATATCCCCAAGTGCCACAACTTCTAATGGATGCTTAATACGTTTATTTTGGAGTTTAGAAATATGCACAAGTCCATCTTGCTTCACGCCAATGTCAACAAATGCGCCGAAATCTACTACATTTCTTACCGTCCCCTGCAATTCCATACCTACTTTTAAATCTTCCATTTTTAATACATCAGTCTTAAGCAATGGTTGTGGGAATGCATCACGTGGGTCACGACTAGGTTTCATTAAGGTATCCACGATATCTTGAATTGTCACAACTCCTACTCCAAGCACATCACTTAATTTTTGGATATTTAGTGCTGCAATAGCATCCTCTGCCTTCTGTGTCCCTAACTCTTTTTTATCTATTTGAGCCTCTGCTAATATTTGCTCAGCAAGGGCATAGCTCTCAGGATGAATACCTGTAGCATCAAACGGATTTTTTGCTTCTGGGACACGTAGGAAACCAATAGCTTGTTCATACGTTTTGGCGCCTAACCTTGGAATCTTCTTTAATTGCGCACGTGTAGTAAATTGACCATTTTCCTCTCGCGTCTTTACGATATTCTCTGCAACAGTTTTTGATAGACCAGAAACATATTGTAAGAGTGATGATGAAGCCGTATTTACATCTACACCAACTTGGTTAACAGCTGTTTCTACTATAAAAGATAGCGATTCATTTAATTTTTTTTGAGAAACATCATGCTGATACTGACCTACACCCACAGCTTTTGGTTCAATTTTCACTAACTCTGATAAAGGATCCTGTAAGCGACGTGCAATGGAGACAGCACTACGTTGTTCAACCTGTAAATCAGGAAATTCTGTACGTGCAATTTCAGACGCTGAATAAACAGACGCCCCCGCTTCATTGACAATCACATAGGCTATGTCAGTAGTAAGTTCATTTAATACATCCGCGATAAATTGTTCTGTCTCTCGAGATGCTGTACCATTACCAATGGCAATTATACTTATTGGATACTTTGCCAAAATTCCTTTTACAATAGCTTTGGATTTTGCCACATCTGGTTTCGGTGGATGTGGGTAAATAGCTGTAACCTCAAGCATTTTCCCAGTTTCATCTACAACCGCTAGCTTGCAACCTGTACGGTAAGCTGGATCAACCCCTAAAACATATTTACCTTTCATAGGTGGTTGTAGCAATAGGTTACGTAAATTTTCGGAAAAAATATGAATAGCCTGTGCCTCAGCTTTTTCTGTAAGCTCGTTTCGTAATTCCCTTTCAATTGAAGGCTGAATTAAACGCTTGTACGAATCCTCGATTGCTAGTTTAACTTCTGCAATAGCAGGAGACGAACCAGTTGCAGGTATCCATTCTTTCCACATAATCATTAATACTCGGTCCACCGGCACATGAATAGAAACCTTTAAGATTTCTTCTTTCTCTCCTCGGTTTATTGCTAAAATACGGTGTGGTACAATGCGACTAACAGGCTCTTCATATTCGTAATACATTTCAAAAACATTTTTCTCGTCGATTTCTGTATTTTTCACAGACGTCACAAGAATTCCATCTTTCCATGAATAAGCTCGGATTTTTTCACGAATAGAGGCATCGTCCGCAAAACGTTCTGCTAATATATCTCGAGCTCCTATCAGGGCTTCTTCCGTATTAGCAACTTGTTCGTTGTCCACAAAGTCAGTTGCTAATTGCTCTAATGCATCATCACTAAATGCTAACAGGAGATCTGCAAGAGGCTCTAAACCTTTCTCTTTTGCAATCGTCGCCTTTGTACGTCGTTTTTGCTTATATGGTCTATATAAATCCTCAACACGTTGTAAGATTGTTGCAGAAAGAATAGCCTGCTCTAATTCTGGTGTAAGCTTTTCTTGCTCTTGGATTAATCGTATAACTTCTTCTTTTCGTTGTTCAAGTTGCTGTATGTAGTGATAACGATCTTCTACAGCTTTAATTTGCACCTCATCGAGTGATCCTGTAACCTCTTTTCGATAGCGCGCAATAAATGGTACCGTATTTCCCTCTTCTAATAAGTTAATAACAGCTTCTACTTGCCCTGGTTTGACTGCTACATCCTTTGCAATGAGCTGTAACATTTGCTTTTGCTCCACATCATCACTACCTTTTTCTTTTCATTTTACCATTACACTTTACTAAAAATGCAAAAAAATAGTCTACTCAGACGAATATGAGTAGACTATTTCCATTCATTTTAAAGGTATTTTTCATTAAACACCCATGAAAGATTAGAGCGAAACACCGCCACTTGCTAGAATAGCCTCTTGTAATTTCTTTATTGCTTTCCTTTGTATCCTCGATACATGCATTTGAGAAATCCCTAATCGTTCTCCAGCTTCTTTTTGACTAAGTTGCTCTAGATATGTAAGCTGAATAATTTGTTTTTCCCTCTCATTCAACACAACCAGCGCCTCTGAAACAATCATTCGTTTATTGGTCATTTCATAGCCATCGTCTTCCCTGCCCAAAATATCGAATAACGTGACTGTACTACCGTCTGAGTCTGACTCTATCGAATGGTCCATAGAAAGAGCTTGATAACTACGGCTCATTTCCATAGCTTCTAGTACCTCTTCCTCTGCTACTTCTAATCGTTCAGCAATTTCTTTAATGGATGGAGAACGCTGTAATTCAATTGTCAGCGCCTCCACAGTTGATTTAATCCTCGGCCCAAGTTCCTTTATACGTCTAGGCACATGCACATCCCATGTTTTATCACGTAAAAAACGTTTGATTTCCCCAACAATTGTTGGCACGGCAAAAGCTTCAAAACTACGACCAACATTCGGATCAAAACGTCTTATTGCACCTAACAATCCCAGCATCCCTACTTGAACAATATCATCATAATAAGATTTACCATTCGAATATTTACGAGCTATAGATTCAACTAAATATCGATAATGAATCACTAAATTGGTTTGTGCTTCATCATCCTCCGTTGACTGGTACAATTCAATCCACTTAAGTACATCTTCTTTAGATGAAGATTTATGTAGTGATTCTTTCGACATTTTTCTCCACCTGCTCCCTAGTGACATACTTTGTCATGAAGACAGTTACGCCACCATCGTTATTGATCATCACCTCATCCATCAAAGTTTCCATTAAATAAAGTCCCAAACCACCTTCTCTTAGCCCTGCAATACTTTCTTCAGGATGATACGGCCCAATCTTAGACTTAATCTCTTCAAAATTAAAACTATTGCCGTAATCCGCAATCATCATTTCCATTTTATTGTCGTACAGCGCACACCCGATGACAATTTCACCCTCTTCTTCGTCTTTATAAGCATGGTGAACAACATTTGTCACAGCCTCACTTGCTGCAATTTTTAAATCTTCAATATCATCATAATTAAAGCCAATCCTACTCGCTAAGCCCGAGACAGTTAATCGAATGACACTGACAAATTGCGGTTTAGCAGGAACTCTAATTTCAATATAGTCAAATTCCTTCATTATCTTAATTCCACCTTTTTATCAGTTTCGATATCCATCAAATCACTAAGACCAGTAATTTCAAATAATCTTTGTAACCTATTCGATAAACCAACGAGCTTTACTTTACCATTTTCACGTAATGCTCTTTTATAAAAGGCAACAAAAATCCCAAGTCCTGTACTATCCATGTAATTTACCTTTGATAGATCAAGCTCAATTTCTAAACCCTCTGTAATCTTTACAGCTTCTAATTCGTCTCGTAATCCTGAAGCAGTAAACGTATCAATCTCACCCTCAACAAAGCCAAATAATTTATGATCAATTTCTTTAAAATGTATCGTTACGTCCATATAGCACACCTCCACCATATTTGTTAGACTATTTTCTCTACCCTGTTCAATTTAAACTTAAACCTATTTTTTTAAAATAACTACAGTAAAATCATCAAATAGTTTAAAATTTTGCACTCTCTCTATTTCCTTATAAAGGAGCTGACACAATTGCTGGGCAGATAAATGTCTATTTTCTTTTATTAAAGTTGTGATTACCTCTCGCGAATTTAATTCTTCTTTCACTCTAAATTCTGTCACACCGTCGGTCATCATAATAATCAAATCATTCTCTTCTAACACAATTTCATGAAACGTATAGTTTGTTTCAGACAATACACCCAATAGTAAACCTTTAGCCTCTAAGGTAAAGAACTGATCGTTCTTTGCACTATAATGTAAAGCTGGTTCATGGCCTGCCGAAGCATAAGAAAAAATGTTTTGCTCTACATCTAAGCAGCCATAAAACATCGAAACAAACATACTGTCATCCACACCTTTTTCTATTACCCTATTAATAACTTCTAAAACATATGAGGGATCTTTATATGCATATACTAATGTTTCAAGTCCATATTTCACCATCGACATACATAAAGCAGCAGGAACTCCTTTACCGACAACATCTGTCACAGCCACACTCAAATATTCTTCTCCATCATGAAAAAAATGTACATAATCGCCATTCATTTTTCGAATAGGTACTGAAATCATACCTATATCAATATTTTGCATATTCGGCACATAAGTTTTCAACAATGTTTTTTGGATGTTTGTCGCTATTTTCATTTCCATTTCATATTCAGCTTGCTTTTGAAGTAAACTTTGATGCTCTCTATGTGCCATTCCATAATGCACCATTACTTCAATCAAAAAATCATAGGCAGGCTGTGATTCATTCATTTGATTCGGAAATATTTGTTCTACAGCATTTTTATGAATGCTAATAACATCCTCGGGAGAGATATTTTTTTGAATTAACTGACGTGTGAAGTTCTGAGCGATATACAAATTTCTTTCTGTTTGGTTGACCATATAATCTGCTAATATTTTTTTATACTGAGCTTCTAATTGTTTCAGTTTTCTTCACGTCCTAACGCAACCATTTTTCCGCTCTTATCGTTGTTCCCTCTCCAACGACAGATTGAATATCTAAACTATCCATCAGTCGTTTAACACCTGGCAAACCAGCACCTAGCCCCCCCGAGGTGGAATAACCATCCTCCATTACTTTACGAACATCTTTAATACCAGGCCCTTGATCTGTTGCAACAACAACTATTTTCTTTTCAGTATCTGCTTCAACCCTTTCAATTGCTATGACACCTATACTTGCATATAAATAAATATTTCGTGCTAATTCACTAATTGCCGTGGTGATGCGGGCTTGATCAACAGTGCCAAATCCAAGTGCTTTTGCTTCATTGCGCCCCAGTTGTCTAGCTGCAACAATATCCCACTCTGTAATAATTTCAACCGAAGACCTATATGTCACTGCTGTCCCTCCATTTCCTTTGGAGTTATACTCTTACACTTTTATTCAAACTGCTTGCCATCATTTAAAATGAATGAATTGCCTCTATAAATGGAATATTCTATGTAAATTTTCATATACCTTTTAAGAATTTTTTCAAAAATCTATTTTTATTAAAAATCTTGTGTATATCTTAAAGCTTTTTGTAACATTTATCAATTACACCTTGGCTTAATTATTTCAGGTACTTCATCTTTCGTAGCAAAATCGTTTACTGAGCAAGATCTATCGTAATTCAAATTATGGTAAAGACATTTCAAGGATATAAGACAAAAAAGCATCGAGATATCATAATCTCGATGCTTCTATACACATATGTATATCAAAATTTAACTAGACCTAAACTAATCATCAACGCACCATCAACTTTTTCCATCACAGCATGATCCAGTTGCGTAATACGATCCGTCAATCTTGACTTATCAATTGTCCGCACTTGTTCTAGCAAAATAACCGAATCACGTTCAAAACCATACTTTTCAGCATTGATTTCAACGTGTGTCGGTAACTTTGCCTTTTGAATCTGTGCAGTGATAGCTGCGATGATGACAGTCGGACTAAATCGATTGCCAATATCATTTTGAATAATCAGCACCGGCCTAGTGCCTCCTTGTTCAGAACCTATTACCGGTGATAAGTCTGCAAAAAAAACGTCACCACGTTTTACATTCAAAGTGTCATCCCCCGCTAACGAGACGCTCCACCATATGTTGTGCTTCATACTCTGCATGCAAGCATTCGCTCGCAATCATTAAATTAATATGAGACATTTCAACATATCCTTTAATCATAGCTTCCCGTATTTGATTTGGTTGCTCCTGCATTAAATTTTTGCGCGCCAAAATACGCACAAAAGATTCACCTTCAATTACTTCCTTTGTTTGTAGAAATAGTCTGTCTTGAACAGCAATTGTAGCTTCTCTTAACTTTTTCTCGTACACAGCAAGCACCTCCAACGGAACCATACACTTTTCATTACTTCCCATTCTATCATTGAAAGATATTGTTGAAAAGACATGAAATGACAAAATATCTGACAATTTGAAGTACAAATTGTAAAAATATGTTGGTTGTCGAAGGTATATGCTGAATAATTATTATTGCAATGTGTTTTCAAATATGAGCCATTACTATGTTTTGGAAAAGAAATAAGTTCTCCAGTGCTAATTTATTTACCAAATTCAACTTGGAACATTGCTCATGACATTACATTGAGATTTGACTTATTCTAATGAAAGACAACTAAAGATATGTTCTAGGAACTCTTGTTGTTATAATGCATGGTATTTCATAATTAATTGTTTCGAGCTTTGTTGCCCATTCATCGATCGATACTCCAGTATTTCCTTGTCGACCAATGAGTGTTACCTTCTCACCTATATCATATGCTTTTGGTAGGGCAACCATACATTGGTCCATACAAATTCGTCCAACAATCGGCATTCTTTGTCCATCAATTAAAACCTCTTGTCCACCTAACTTGCGAATCACGCCATCTGCATAGCCAATTGGAATTGTTCCTATCCACATATCTGTCGAAGCAACATATGTAGCTCCATAGCCAACTGGATCACCTGATTTTATTTGCTTTACATGAACAAGTTCACTTTCAAGCGAGAACGCTGGTAACAAATGAAAAGGTAATATACTTTTCACATATGAAGAAGGTGATAATCCATACATCGAAATACCAAATCTAACAGCATCATATTGTAAATGCGGATCTTTTACTAATGAGGCTGCTGTATTAGATGCATGAACAAGTCGCGGCTTATTAGGTATTACAGCTAAACATTTCTCAAAAAATTTTACCTGTTGATCAAAATGTAGCGTATCCTCTTCATCAGCTGTCGCAAAGTGTGTAAATATTCCATCCAGCTCCATGTTATCTGCAGACTGTATTGTTTGATAGAGCTCTAATAATTCCTGCTCTGAGCGAATACCTATTCTACCCATTCCGCTATCTATTTTTATATGAAGTCGTAAAGGAAGCGCTTCATCCACTAAAAGAGAAGCAGCTTGCTGAATCCAATCATCGGCAAATGCCGTAAGTATAATACGTTGCTGCGCTGCATAAGGAGCAAACGAAACTGGAGATGCACCTAATATTAATATGTCTGGTTCTTCAAAATGTGCTCGAATATGTAATGCCTCATCGGGCGTTGCCACTGCAAGTACTGTGGCACCAGCTTCAAGAGCTGCCCGTGCAACGGCTACATCTCCATGACCATACGCATTTGCTTTTACTACAGCGATAATTTGAACATTAGGTCGTAAAAATTCTTTTAAGTTTTTTACATTTTGTTGAATTGCTTGTAAGTCTATTATTGCTTTTGTTGGACGAAAAAACTGCTGTGTCTTCATAAGAATACCCTCTTTATTTTTAATTAAAACATTATGTAGGACATACATATTGCAAAGTATGTCGATTTAGCTTGTACACACAAAGTTTTAGTTTTCGGATGAGCCTATACTTTATAGGTTCATTTTAATTATCAATAAGCTACAGCCTCTGTATTCCAGAAGGCTGTAGCCAGAAAAGTTACTTCATACTACTTATCGTCATAGATGTAGCAACTTCAATCATTTCTTCTCGCGTTAATTTACTTGATGCTACAAAGAATTCAACGCCATCTTTTTCCCAACTAATTGATGTATCTGTAATAGCACCAATTGTATAGCCTAAATCAACTGGATCACCAGGTGACGATACAGGTAACATTGAATTTTCCTTCATTACTGGTTGCTGCATAACAGTAAATGCCTTCTCACCATCGTATGTTAAGATTACTCGTTCCATTCCACTTTCCTGCACAACTTTTTCATTCGCTAATTGTGCCCAATTTACAACAGGATAATGTGTTTGGAATTCTTGATATTCAACTTCTGCTCCAACAGCTTCCTTATCCTCATTATCTTCTTGCCCTTCTTTTTCGGCAGGTGTAGCTTGTTCACCTTTCGTGTTATCTTTATCAGTGAATTGTTCAACTGCATACTCTTTTGCAGCATGTTGTACACCTAGCTTAATTTTCTTAAATGTGATTTTGATTTGCTCTTCTTTCACATCATTCATAATAACTACTGAGGTTGGCAATAAAGTTTTCTTATCTACTGTTATAACCTGATGTGGCATACTGTTCTTATAGCTATTTCTAGTAGCCGCTTCAAATATATATGCTTTTTCTTCTTCTTTCATGACAAGATTTTTATCTTCTGCTAAATCTTCTGCTAGCGCTCCAATTAGGTATGCCTGACTATTTTTCTTTGGCCAATCACTTTGGAATTTATACATTTTGTTTAATGTCGGTGTTACGACAAAAACACCATCAGCATTACGTACAATCATTTGAGAAACATCTTTCCCACTTTCAACTACTTCTACTCGATAGAAATCAGGTTTTGTGTGCCATACTGTTACATCATAATTTCTAGGTTCCCCACCCGATTTAATTTCCATCGATGCATTTAATTCATAACCATTCGTCTCTGCCCATTTACCATTCACTTTCTTCAACACTTTTTCCTGTGAGGCTGCACCACATGCCGACAGAAGTAATATCGTACAAAGTAAGACGAGCCATTTAACTATACGGTTGCCCACGCTTTCACCCTTTCTTCTTTCAAATCCACTACGACAATATATGAACCGTATTTGTCAGTTATGTCATTTGAAGAAAGGGCAATATATTTAAATTTACATGCAATCCTTTTAGACAAGTTAAGTACTATTCTAATAAGATTACTTGAGCAGCTGCGTATTGCTTAGAATGCGTAATACTAACAAATCCATTGACAAGTTCATCCTTAAAATATAAAACAGGATTGCCAGCTGCTCCTTTTAACACTTCCAAATCATGAAGCTTACATTGTTCCCCGAGCCCTGTTCCCAGAGCCTTCGAAAACGCTTCTTTTGCAGCAAATCGCCCAGCTAAAAATTCTATTTTGCGAGTTTCCGAATAACCATCAAATATTTTTTTTTCATTTATCGTTAAAATGCGGTCTTTAAATTTATCTGTTCGTTTCATAGCCTTTGCAATACGATCAATCTCTACAATATCGAGGCCAATTCCCTTAATCATGTGAACCTTCTCCTTTACCTATTTCCAACAAGGCATGTATAATAATTGTAAATTGAGGTGGAGCCATGTTTAGTAGAACGGAAAATTTTAAGCAATATACAAAGTATTACCCTGTTGTTTCAACTTTAATAGCAATAAATCTTACTCTTTATGTATTGTCTCTCATACCCAGCATAGGAACACTCTTGTGGAATTACGGAATCCAAGCAAATTTCCTGATTCAAAGTGGTGAATGGTGGCGTGTTTTCTCTGCCATGTTTTTACATGCAGGTTTTATGCATGTGTTTTTTAATATGTTTTCCTTATATCTCTTTGGACCAGAGCTAGAAAAAATCGCAGGGAAAGCACGTTTCATTACAATTTATTTAGTATCAGGTATTGTAGGCAACATGGCAACCTATATATTCTATGATAGTAGTTATGCGAGCCTTGGTGCAAGTGGGGCTATTTTTGGAATTTTTGGTGCATTTGGGGCATTAGTTTACTATACTCGACGTACAATGCCCATGCTTCGTAAGCTCATTTTACCAATCATCGTCATCAGTGTCATTATGACCTTTCTCCAACCAAATGTGAATGTCTTTGCTCATTTAGGCGGTTTAGTAACCGGATTTATCCTTGGACTTGTCTATTTACATCCAAAAAGAATTTTAAGTTGGCGCAAACAAAAGATGGCTGGTAGACCATAACATTAAAAAGAGGAGCTGCTCACCTATAGAGCAGCTCCTCTTTCCTTACAATGACCTCCATTATAAAACCACTGTAGCTTCATTTGACATCTTTATTTTTTTCCATTCAGTTGCTGTTAAACCATAAACAACCTGATCTACGTAGTGATCATATAGCCACTCAGCATCCCTTAAACGCCCTTCTTCATGAAAGCCCAATACCTTTGGGATTGTACGACTACGAATATTACCAACTGCAACACGCACTTCTATACGATTTAACTTTAAATAATTAAAGGCAAAATCAATCAATGCTTTCATGGAATTCGTAACGAGCCCCTTTCCTACAAATTCATTCCCTAGCCAGTAGCCAATACTTGTCCATTTATGTTGCCAGTTGATTTGGTGATAACCAATAACACCCGCAAGCTTTCCATCATAGTAAATCCCTGCTTGTATGCCATTGTGATCAGCATATTGTTGCATAGCATTTTTTACGAATTGCTCAGTATCCTTTACTGTTTTGACATCATCTACAAAGGGCAACCATTCACGTAATGTATCCCTTGAACGGTCAGTTAAAGCGAATAACTCTTCTACATCACTTAAATCCAAAAGCTTTAAATAAGCGCTTTCATTAATGTCATATTTAAACAATGTCTCCACCCCTTTTGTTCTATTTATTTTATTATAAACAGCATCTCTATTTATTTATAGTTAAAAAAGCTAATCCTTCCATAAAATTGAAAGGATTAGCTTTTTAGTTCATTAATGTTCGTACCATGTTAAGATCGTCTCGGCATCTTGTTGCTCTAAGCTGGAAACACTCCCCGTTGTACCAGTTGCTCCTGACATGACGGTTGCTTTTACAGACATAACATTCTTTCTTTTTTGAAAGTATGATTGTGTACTTTCAATAGATTGAATTCGCTTCTTCTCCATGATTAACGTAATTCGACTAAACACTCGATACTGCATAGCCAGTTGCTTGCCATCTATTTGATAGCCTGCTGTTTTATGTTGCCAAATACCAAGTAACATTGTTAATGGAATTAACAGCAACGACAATAGCCCGTATGGATAAAAGAAATAGATAGATGCACCGATAATCGGAACTAGCCAGAAAAAATCAATGCGATAAAAAAATGGTCTTGCCCTTTTTGGTGAGCGAGTAAATGTAGGCTGCCAATTCATTTCTGGGAAAAGCTGTTCTAATGTTTGCATACAATCCGGCTTCTTAATAAGTGGAAATAGCGTAATTTTTTTATCATTTCCATTTTCACCATTACCACCAGCACTTTCAACAACCACTGTAGCATAACCTGTTAACTGACGTAGTGGATTTTCCACAATACGAATTGCCTGAATTCGATTCAACGGCAAAGTAATACGCTTCTTTTCTAACAGTCCCTTTGTGATAATCAACTTTTCTTCCTCAATGCGGACAGTATAATCATAATAATTTATCAGTGTGATAACCACTGATACAATCCAAGCAACAATTAAAACAACCATCACCGTCAATGCCACTAAAAATGCGCCGATTTTCACGAAATCAGCTAACTCATGAAATACAGTTTCATAAGGAATAATGTCGGAAAATTGTGAAGCAACGGCTGCAAGACCTGATAACACAACACCAATTCCACCAGATGTTGTTGCTAATACTAGTAAATCTCGCATGGACATATGGTAAATCATCGGAGTTGGTATTGCTTCCTCTACAACCTGCACTTGATCTTGTTGTTGAACTGCTTCGTTTTTAGCATGACGCATTTCTAATTCAATAACATCTGCCGCTGCTTTGCGAATGGCTGTCAGCTCAACCTCAGGTTTTCCCCCTTTACTACCAGCAGTCTCCACCTGAACTTTCACTAAACCAAAAATACGATGAAAAACACCTTCATTGTAATTTAAACTTTGAATACGTTCAAAAGGGATATAACGTTTCTTTTTAACAAATAATCCATATGTCACACGCAACTCCCCATCTTCAAACCAGTAAACAAATGTCCGCCACTTTATGATTCCTCCCACGAGCGCAAGAAGTGCTGCTACTCCCCATACACCGAAAAGTAAAATGGTTTCAAAAAAATGATCACTACGAAAATTCAAAGAAAAATTAAAGCCGTTACTTATGATAATAATGGCAATTGGTAATATCATACTTTTCAATGCTTTTACACTCGTTATAATTGCAGACACTGGGTGTAAACGATTAATTTCCTTAGACATCATCTTCAGCCACCCTTGCTAAATCAGAAATACGCGCACGCAGTACGTCTGCTTCATCCATAACAAGTGCAGGAATCGTATGTACAGTTGCAGCTGTAGAAATAGAGATATTACCTAAGTCGTATTTTTTTAATATCGGCCCTTGTGTTGTATCAACATGTTGCACACGTACCATTGGAATTAATGTGCGTTTCACAACAAATAAACCATGTTGTACTTCGATTTCATGCTCTCGAACTTCATAGCGCCATCTCTCCCATCTTATTTTCGGGAAAATAAAGATAGATAATATCGCACTTAGTAATACAATTGCACACGCTATGAAGTAAATAAATGAAGGCCATTCAAAATAATAAGTACCATAGCTTACAAGTCCTGCTATAACTAACAGCACCAATGTTTGTATAACTCCATATAAACGCCATACGGTTAGCCCTTTACGAGAAATTTGATGAATCGGTTGTGCTCTCATTGTCGTTCCCCCTCTTTCTTCATTAGGTGTATACGAATTCACTCACCTTTTTGTTTCAACTATAGCCGAAAAAAAACCTTACAGCCATCATGACTGTAAGGTTTACTATAAAAAATTAAGTGTATTTCGTCTAAAATTATCCTTCGTGACGTCTTGGAGAACGAGAACGACCTTGTCCACCTTCACGACGTCCGCCTTCACGGCGTCCACCCTCTCGACGGCTACTGCTACTGCGACGCTCTCCACTGCGAGCATTGTCACGACGTCCGCCGCCAAAGCTACGGTTACCACGGCCACGATCACCGCCACCACGGTTATTGCTAGAACGTTCACGACGCATTGGTAATGGACGTTCTTCTGTGATTGTTACTGGTGTATCGTCTGGCTCTCTCGTTAATGAACGTAGAGCAGCTGCAACAACATCAACAGCATCATGATTGTCTAATAATTCTGCTGCAAGTGTACGGTAATCACCTAAATTGTTATTAGCAATAAGACCTTCCAGTGTTTCAACAGCTAAGCGTTGTTGACCTTCTAATGCTTCGTCCGTTGTTGGTGGGCGAAGAGGTGTCATACGTTTTTTCGTAGTTTCTTCTACAATACGTAAGTAACCCATTTCACGTGGTGTTACAAATGTTACGGCAAGACCTGATTTACCTGCACGACCTGTACGTCCAATACGGTGAACATATGATTCAGGATCTTGAGGAATATCAAAGTTATAAACGTGTGTCACACCAGAAATATCAAGTCCACGAGCGGCTACATCTGTCGCAACAAGGATATCGATTTTATTTTCTTTAAACTGGCGTAATACTGAGATACGCTTCGCTTGGCTTAAATCACCATGAATACCTTCAGCTAAATAGCCACGAATAGATAGGGCCTGTGCAAGCTCATCTACACGACGTTTTGTACGACCAAAAATAATAGCTAGCTCTGGTTGGTGAACGTTTAATAAACGAGATAAAACATCGAATTTTTCACGTTCAGCAGACTTAACAAAATATTGATCAATATTATCAACTGTTAACTCTTTTGCTTTAATTTTTACAATCTCTGGATCACGCATAAATGTTTCTGCA
>Ga0256900_1000361_pt1 | contig 15007 bp, 7 predicted proteins | sample MC6MC0688MT_FD_190190 | JGI IMG/M metagenome (GOLD analysis project Ga0256900, IMG submission 190190) | Metatranscriptome of enriched soil aggregate microbial communities from Iowa State University, Ames, United States - MC6-MC0688-MT... | ecosystem: Environmental > Terrestrial > Soil >... | reverse complement strand
GTATACTTTACCTCAGCTCGAAAATGCTTTACACATCAACGACAATCAATATTCATTCGAAGAAAAGAACGGGACTGTAATTGCTATTGAGCTTTTTGACGGGGAGTATGAGGAGCTACCTGAATTGGATGAGCAAATATTTACGCTGCTCCGGGCTTTCCCGGATTTGCAAACCCTTTCGATTGAAAGCGAAAAGGTAAATATCAGACATATTGACGAACTCCGGTTTTTTAAACAGTTAAAGAGCCTTAGTTTAGAGTGCAACTGTAGTATTGCTGATGTGTCTGTTTTGAGTCAATTAACCCGATTGGAATCCGTACTTATTTATGGAGATAATTCAATTGACAATTTGCAGGCATTTTCCGGGCTTACACACCTGCAATCGCTTAATATCAGTCAAACAAAGGTGAGCGATCTGAGCCCTTTATCTTCTTTGAAATCCCTGAAATATTTATCATTAAGTAGTGCTGCAATTAAAGAGGTCGCTCCTTTACAATCGCTGCAACAATTGGAAAGCCTCAACCTCAGCTATAATGCAATTGAAGATTTATCAGGCCTTAAAGGGCTTTCTTTGCTAAGTGTACTTTCGCTGCAAAACAATCGTATTAAAGACATAGCTCCTCTTCAGGCTTTAGTTAATTTAAATACCCTTTATTTATTTAATAATAATATTGAAGATGCAGCTGCCCTGCGTTACCTGTTTAAATTAATGCATCTTGACCTTTCTGAAAATAAACTCAGGCATATAGATTTCATTGAAAAACTGAAGCAGTTGAACGGGCTCAATATGAGCAAGAACCCGGTACTCAGTTTAATGCCTTTGCAATTTTTACCGCAGTTGAAATCTCTTGCGATTGGAGGAATTAAAGACGCGGACCCGGAGCCGGTAAAATATTGCGCAGCTTTAGAAAGTTTGTATGCCCCCGATTGTAACTGGGAAAAGATTTCCTTTTTAGAAGAGTTGAAAAAACTTGTTTACCTGGATTTGAGTAATAATAAGCTCAGCAGCTCGCTTACAGGTGAAGCTTACCCCTTACTCGCTTCCGCTAATCTTAGCCATAATAATATTACAGAGATTGGCCTGCTTCCTTTCCAGTTTGCCATCCGGGATATAGATTTGAGTAATAACCCTTTGGGGAATAGAAAATATGATAAATATACTAAAGAAGCCACTGCCGATAGGGGGCCGATTGAAGACCTGCAGCAAATAAATGCACAAAGAATGTTTGACCAGGGGGCGTACGAAGCAGCTTTAGCCGCCTATTATTATCATAATCTGGGGATACAGGCTTTAACGATCTATGTGGCAAAGTTCTGTACAACAGCCGATGAAAATTGGTTTCAGCTGAAATATTATTTTGGCCGGGTATTAAATGCCCGGGAAGCCGCTCTGTATTCGGGTGAAGACTTTAGTCACTTGTGGCAGGTATTTATGCAGAAGATAAATGCATTGAAATCCTATCTGAAGCCATACTTTCAAGAAACTTTGCAAATGAATGCCCGTAGGTATTGGTTTAATTATACAGAGGAGTATAAGCAAATTCCGGTAGCCGGGAGAGCCGCAAAGACACTCGATCCTGAACTCTATTTTGCATTGGCAGCTCCCGGTAATTCCTTGCGAAGAGCGCAGATAGACGATGCAATGTATTACCTTAAGCTCCTCAGGTTGAAAAAATCACCTTTTGCTTTCAGGCTGAGCAATAAAATCAGGCATTGTTTAAAGATGCAATTCGCTTTTACAGAAAAAGAAAGGGAAATACATCGAACGTATACTAATATGCTCGAAAGTATTGAAGCTGATGAAATGATGCCAGATCTCCCCGCCGGATCAGAAGAGATACAACAGCTGATAGGCAACCGGGACCCAATGGAACGCCCGGAAAAATCCGCGGGTAGCTGGATGCTCCCGGCACTGATTATAATGGTGGCGGTCACCATAGCTTTTTTATTAGCTTATAACGAATTTTTTGGTTTCGCTGGGATGACCGTTATGACCATCATCGGGGTAATTTTAGTCCGGCAAATGTTTAAGTAAATGATAAAATACATTCCTCTTTTATTTATTTAAGACTTTCCAGGACCCTGTCTTTCTTAATTACTCGTTAATAAGTATAGATAAGGTCTATACTATTAAACTTTTTCTACCCGCTTACGTCTATGTATAAAAGCAAAAAATTAAAGACCTTATAAATTTAATAAAGATGAGAAACCTAAGCAACATATTCAGAAGTTTGGCAATGGCTACAGGAGTTACATTAGTAACCTTGGCAGGTTTCGGTACGCAGAAAGCAAATGCCCAGTATTATGATGATGGCTATTCCAACCAGGGATATAATAATCAGGGATATAATAACCATGGCTATGATAATAGCTATGATAACGGTTATGGTTATGATGATGGCGGGTATAACTACAATTATAACAGTAATGACTATACCGCCTTCTATAATGACCTGGCCCCCCACGGGCAATGGTTCCGCGACCCCCGATACGGCATGGTTTGGGTACCGAGAGTGGGCGCAGGCTTCGTTCCTTACCAGACTAATGGTAATTGGGCGATGACCCAATATGGTAATACCTGGATGAGTGATTACAGTTGGGGTTGGGCAGCCTTCCACTACGGCCGCTGGACTTTTGACCAGATGTATGGCTGGATCTGGTTACCCGGCAGAACCTGGGGACCGGCATGGGTATCCTGGCGCCAGGGCGGTGGTTACTACGGATGGGCACCTTTAGGTCCCGGAATGAGTATCAATATGTCCTTCGGTTACAACCAGGGATTCAACTGCTGGACCTTCGTACCTATGGGTAATATTTATCATACCGGTGGTTATAACAGGTATATGAGGAATGTTAATGTATACAATGTATATAATCGTACTACGGTAATTAACAACTATAATAGACAAGGTGGTCGTAACTACGTGCTTGGCCCGAGCAGGGGAGATGTAGAAGGATCCATTCGCCGCCCGGTAACCGTATACAATCTTTCTGATCGCAGCACAAGAGGTGCGGCCAGTATAAGAGGTAATAACATCAGTGTCTATCGCCCGGATGTAGCACAGGTATCCCGTAGCTCCCGTAATGTGGATGTAAGAAACGTAAGATCTATAGATGTAAGCAGCAGAAATAATAATAATGGCGGAAGCAGGAATACCAGGGAGCAACAGCTCAATAATGGTCGCGGTACCAGGAATAACGAAGGTCTAAGACCAGGCAATAATACTAACACCAGGGGATCCCGCGAGGCGGTAACTCCGCAGAGAAATATGACGCCCCGCCAGGATAACCGGCAGATGAATGCTGCCCCGGACCGCGTTAACCCTTCAAGGTCAGTTGCTCCTGCTACACCATCAAGAACAGCAAGCCCGATGCGGGATAATACCAACAGGCAAGATCGGGTTCAGCCCCAAAGAAATATAGCTCCTGCGCCGGCAAGACAAATGAGTCCTGCTCCGGAAAGAAGACAAAATCCGGCCCCTGCAGCACCTGCTCCGGCAAGGAATATGGCTCCCGCTCCTTCCAGGACAATGAGCAGCCCGGCACCGGATAACAGCAGAAGACAAAGTGCGCCTGCCCGTGAGATGGCAGCTCCCCGTAGCGCAGCTCCTGCAGTACAGCGCTCCAGTGCCCCGGCGCCCAGGATGGAAAACAGAGGTAGTGCTCCGGCAAGATCCAATGACGGTGGCGGACGCCCGATGGGTGGTGGAAGAAGATAGTTGAAGCGTGTGAATTATGGAAAAATGAAAATGGGACAAACTAAAATTTGTCCCATTTCTTTTTAACAAATCACTATGAATTATGCCTGAATAGTTATATCTTTATCCACCGGATAAGCCCATTACTACGGATTAATTAAATCGATAAACCAGCTTAAGTATTTGTAAATCAATAACTTTTTGCTGTTTTAATTTTATGGCGAAATGGCGGGTACAAATAATAGTTCCGATAAGGAAGTTGGATAAAAGCGCGTTTTTAATTTTTTTTAGAAAAAATTAGCAAACACTTTGCATTTCTAAAAAGATTGTTCTATTATTGTATCGCTTTTCGATTTTTTTATTTCGAAACAAAAAAAATAAACAACATTAATAACAGATGAAAAGAGCACTATTAGGTTTTAGTTTGCTAGGTGTAGGTTTCGCTACAGTATTGACATCATGTTCTTCTAATAAAGGAAGAGGTACTTCAAGTAAAACAGGTTGGAATTACAACGATTCCAGGCTTGGAGGTTTTACAGCAGCGCAAAACTATAAGGGCATGCAAACAGGTCCTGGTTTGGTTTTTGTCGAAGGGGGTACTTTTGTGATGGGCCAGACCGATGAGGATTTATATTACCAAAATAACAATACGCCGCGTCGTGTTACAGTGTCATCTTTCTATATGGATGAGACTGAAATTGCGAATGTTCACTACCGTGAGTTTATATATTGGTTAAACAGGGCTTATGGTGCCGATTACCCTAACGTGGTAGAAGCAGCAAAGCCTGATGAATCAGTTTGGCGTTCCGCTCTGTCTTACAACGAGCCTTATGTAAAGTATTATTTTAATCATGCTTCTTACGATCAGTACCCTGTAGTAGGGGTTAGCTGGCAACAAGCTAGTGATTATGCACACTGGCGCTCTGACCGGGTGAATGAAATGATCCTGATCAAACGCGGTCTTTTAAAGAAAAATCCTAACCAGGTTAATGAAGATGTGTTCACTACACAGACTTATATTAACGGTCAATACCTGGGTACTGCCGGCAAACCAATGAGAGATTTAGACCCTAACGGTTCTAAAACCCGTCAGACTAACTATGCCGATGGTATGTTGTTGCCCAACTACCGCCTGCCTACAGAAGCAGAATGGGAATATGCAGCGATCGGAACAATCGGAAATAACCCTAATCCACGTACTAAACGCAGTCGCGGGGAAGAAGCGGTTACTAAACGTCAGGCGTATACCTGGGGTGATATCCGTTCTGTAAGATCACAACAGAAAAATGCTCAGAAAGGAGAAATCCTGGCTAACTTCAAACGTAAATCTGGTGACATGATGGGTGTAGCCGGTGGTTTGAATGATAATGCAGATGGTCCGGCACCAGTGCACACTTATTTACCGAACGCTTATGGTTTATATAACATGGCGGGTAACGTAAACGAATGGTGTTTGGATACTTACCGTCCTACTGCTACACAAGATTTCAACGGACACAATCCAATCGTTGGCGGTCCTGAATTCAAGAAAAGAGTATTGGAAGATGACTATACCGTTACTGAAAAAGATAGCTTAGGCCACGAAATCTGGGTGGATATTGACTCTACTGACTTAGCAGGTAAATATGCAAGAGATTATAAAAAATCTGATAACAAAGATTACCTGGAAGAAGGCGGTAAATATCGTTTCGATTATGGCAAACAAAGTTTAGTAAACAATGAGAGCCGTGTAATCAAAGGTGGTTCCTGGGATGATAACGCTTATTGGTTAAGCCCTGGTACACGTCGTTTCCAGCAAGCGAATCAGCCAAGTTCTACTACCGGTTTCCGTTGTGTAATGGATCGCCTGGGAAGTACTATACTGGATTCTCAAGCGGGCAACCAGTTTAAAGCAAGCAAGCAACGTAGATAATACGTAAAAGATACAAATAAAAAAAGACCACTATTACAGTGGTCTTTTTTTTATGTCTTTGCATTACTGAAGTACACAATAAAATTTAGTGTGCTGTTTATTTAGAGATCAGCCAGAGGATTGATAACAAGCCGGTCCACGCAAGTATTAAAGCTGGTTTCCGCACAGCTAAAGATCATAGCAGCAATATCCCCGGCAGGCATCAGTTTTTCTTCCGGTACACCGGAACCTTCCCAGCTGGTGCTCATCGTAGGCCCCGGGCATACCGCCGTCACTTTTACTTTATAGGGCTTCAGCGCCACCCTGAAATTGTCAGACATACCCAGCATAGCATATTTACTGATGCTGTAACTACTACCGCCGGCATAAGCCTGGAGACTGGCAAGAGAACAAATATTGATAATATGACCGGAAGCCTGTGCTCCCATTTTTTTGCCGATCATCTGGCTCAGGATATAGGCACTGTAAAGATTGGTATTAATTTGCTGTTCCAATTGTTCAAATTCCTCTTCCAGCACGGTTCCGGGTAGAAAAACACCGGCATTGTTCACCAGTACATCAATAGATTCAAATTCCTGTAAAATACGTTGGCCAAATGCCTCAGCCCCGGTCTTTAACTGCAGGTCGGCTTGTAAAGCAATAATTTTTTGTTGTGGAAATTCGCTTGTAAAAGCTGCACGCAACTGATCCAGGTCTTGCTGGTTCCGGGCGCAAATGCCAATATTATACCCTTCCTGTAAAAATTTAAGGGCAATTGCCTTGCCTATTCCTTTGGTTGCCCCGGTGATGACGGCCGTTTTTCTATTCATTAGATTTAAAATTTTAGCGTTGGCTTATTTTACTTTAGCAGCAATTCTTTTCAGGTCCTTTGATTTGAAATTATAAGAAACCGGGGTATAAGCGGTATATAAAAGTTTACCGGTCTGGCCGTCAAATACACTTACAAATTTATCCGTACTGCTTTTGATATAAGACAGGTAGGCATAAGCTTTATTTTGTGCCGCAGCGGTAGTTGCTATTTCTTTGGCATCTAAATACTTGTTGCCAAAGGCATAGGAGGAATTATCCTCTCCTTCATCGCTTTCCGTTTCTTTTTCGGCGCCTGTAAACATATTGAATTTTGTATTTACATAATCCGGTATATACAGGGTCTGGTCCCGCAGCGCCTTGATCCCTTCTTTGTCCGTGTATTCGTCAAACACAGATCTCAGGGTCCCGCTGGTCAGCCCATCGTTGATGACCTTTAAATAGCCGCCCAGCATTTGCGAAGTCCAGTTGGGCATAGTCGCTTCCTGGTATAAGTAAGGCGTCACTTTCTCACTGAATGTTTTGCTATTCAATGTAGCATACCTGAGCACAGAACCCATCGATTTACTATCCAGGTGCAGCATTATTTTACCTAACAAGTTTTGCTCAGTCTTACCCTTCTTATTGGTGGAAAGCATAAACAGGTCATAGGACAGGTGCGGGTGTTGTGTGGTTGTACTCTGGCCCCGGCGTGTGGTCACAAAACCACCAAAGAAGAAGAAGCTGGATTTAGTTTTATTGAGTTTGCCCATTTCCTGCGGCCGGATAATTTTAAAAGGAGTTACCGTCCATACCTTGGCTATGGCCTGCTCAAATTCTGCCTGCTGTTCATAGTCTCTTTCCTGTAAAATAAAGTAGGTCGTGGACTGTTTGAATTTGTCCATTTCTTCCGTGCTTATTTTCCCCGGACCTTTACTAAGGGTCGCTGATCCTACCTGTATTTGGGCATTGGCCCGGATGCTTCCCAGGCAAATGCAGCTTAGGCTACTACTGATTAATAATGCGTTTAAAAGTTTGTTCATGTGTTAATACGTTAAGGTTAATGAGGTTATTTCCCAGGGGATTTTCACGGCACAAGATACATATTTTTCCCCACCGACTTTCAGGCTTTCCCCTCTTGCCCGCCGCCTGCAGACAGAATAATTTTGTTTAAAATATCAGGAATAGCTATTCCGGGAGCAAGCCGAAAATCCTAAATATAAAAGAGTAGGATAAAACCATAAATACGAAAAAGATGTCACAACTTACAGAGAAAGAACTAAAAGTTCATTTAGAACACAGGAGTAATGCGCCAAGGCTATTAGCGACCAATGCTAACTATTTTGGCACCTTTGCGCAAAGCAAGCTTAAAGCGGTCTTCCCCTTAAAATACAATACAGCCTTCGAAGGGTTAAGTTGTATCGGCTATCATCCTAAAATGGAAGAGCTGACTGCAACCATTCAACTACACAGAAGCAGCGGTTATGGCGGCAGCCTTTGCGGAAAGGGTAGTATGGAATATGTACGTTTCTTCCTGGATTACCAGGATGGTGCTTCCTGGCAGGATATGGGCATGGTTGCCGTAAACGTTCATGATATACCGGATTCAAAAGACTGCTCGGGTAAAACGGAAAAACCGGTATCCTATGTGGTACGCCTGAAAATCGATCCTAAAAACCTGGTGTGTTCCCGGCCTAATTTACCTAAGCTAAGGGCTGTACTCTCCTGGAATATCCCTTTGTTGCCCGATCAGCCTTTCCAGACAGTAGCCTGGGGAGATGCAAAAGAAACACAGGTACAAATAGCCCCGCTGATCTTTTTATCACCAACTTTCCCGATTGAGAAAATAGGAAATATTTTAACGAGCGCGATAGAAAATCCATCGATCAGTCTGAATGCGCTTGCCGGCAGCCTTCCGGGCTCGGGGTCTAAATTAAAAGAACTTAAAGAAGCCATTATAGCCCCGAAGGTGGAACTGGCAGAGCTGGTGAAGGTCTATGAAGCAGAGAAAGTGAAGATCGAACCGGAACGCATGGGCGTAAAAATCCTGCATGAAACCGTATATGCAGCGAATGAACAACTCAACCTTCAAAGCCAGAATATCTTCGCAGCAGCAAAGCTGAACTGGGCCGAAAGCCTGAAAAAATTCCTGTTGCTGAAAGGAAATACCAGCTACGAAGAGTTGCATTGTGTAGGACTGGATTATCACCGGGAAGCCCTGGTGGCAACGCTGCGGATCAAAAAGCCCAACGGGTATTCCGGTAACCTGTGCAGCAGGGGGAGCAAGGAATATGTCGGCTTCTGGCTGCAGACCGAAGCAGACTGCGTCTGGAAATACATCGGGACTTCATTTGTCAATGTGTATGATGTCAGCGGCTCCGGCGACAGTATGAGCTATTCCGTTATTTTGCCTTATGACTTTTCAGGCTTAAGGAATGAATGTAGCAAACCGGTGGTCGTCAAAATAAGGGCGGTGCTCTCCTGGAATGTTCCTCCTTCCACCAAAGATCATAACGTGGTACCTTATTGGGGGAATATAGTGGATAGCTATATACAAATAGCTCCGGGTAAAAAATGGGATGGTAAAAGCCCGGTGATGATCACCCTGGGCGGCGTATCTGTAGATAATATTAACCCGTTGAGCGGACTTACGAAACCAGGTGCCCGGCTTGAGTTTAACCAGGCAAGTGTCTACGATAACAGTCCTTTCGGAGGCACCATTGTCATGCAGGGTTTATCGCACCCTCTGGCCGGAATGAAGTACCGGGTTAAAGTGAAAAACCTGTTTACGGCCCAGGAATATTACCTGAACAGCCCTTTAAATTTGCTCGGTTATGATACCAGTACCAACCAAATTACCCACCCGGTGATCGCTCCGGATGCAAACGGCTATTATGTTTATCAGTCTTATTTGAATAATATCGGCAGTATACTGGCAAGATTTAATCCCGGAACGAAGGACCTGCTGGAGATCAGTATCGAACATGAGGATATGTCGGGCATGAGCCGTCGTATACAAATGGATAATGAAATACCGGAAATAGCCCTTAAAACCAATAAAGGCGGCTGTGGCGGCTATGCCAAGGGCGATAGCATAACCGGTACCTTTACGGTAAGTGATACTTATTTATTAAACTATACATTGAGCAGCTCTCTGGCGGCGAATGTTTATTCCGGTACGACCAATGTGATCAATGGTGCTTTTGCCTTCAATACGACAGGTGCAGCAAGCCCCTGTGGCAGTATCAACCTGTACGCAGTACAAAAGACGATCATCGACAGCGCTGTTGCCGGCTCGACACGATTTACCTCGGAAGTCGTATGTCTTAAATAAAAAGGTTTAAAAGTATATAATGAAGAAAGCCCTGCATCATAAGATACAGGGCTTTCTTTTGTTCATACCAAAACGGTATTTATGTTTATTTATTAATGATTACTTTTTGTACAGTATGGCTGTTGCCGCTGTGTAAACGTAACATATATACACCGGATGCAAGTCCCTGTACCTGTACTTTATGTTCTGATTTGCTGCCATAGCAGTCAAAAGCATCTTTCAGTACTGTCTGGCCTAAAGAGTTACTTAACTCCATTTGTACCTTGCCGGTAAAGCCGGAGGCACTTACCGTGAAATGACCATTATTCGGGTTAGGGTATACCTGTACATATTTGCTGAGGTCTTTATCCTTCAACTCAAGTGCCCAGCCCACCGTAAAGGTGTAGAAGATCTGTGCACCGAAATCCGGCTGGAAAGTTTTAAGCACCTGGCCATCATTTGCATTTAAAATAGAGAAGCTACCACTGCCCTGGTTAGGACTAGCCCACCACTGCAGCCCGTCACCAACACCACCTGCGCCGTTATCATCCAATGTAAGGGTATAGCAGTCAAAAGGAAGGTTCAGGGTATCATTGTAGGTAGTATTAGCAGTAAGACCAGTTTTGGAAAGGATTACATTACCCGCCATATTACGCACTGTCAGGGTGTTTTCCTGTGGTCTGCTGTTGGTTTTAAAGCTGAATACAACTCTTTGTGTAGGTAATACATCCGGTAGGTTGTACCTGGAAATACCGGTATCATTCCCGCTGTACTCATCTGTAGTATTATTGGCTTCAGCGATCCATGCCAGGAAACGGTTCGTATTGTCTCCTACCCAGAATGAAGCAGTGTTAACCGGAAGGTCTACTACTGCAGTATCCAGGAATTTAAGATCGCCGCTCCAGCTGAAGCTTTGCTCTTGTCCGCCGGCTACCTTATATTTGATCACCGCACTGGTAAGGTTGTTTTTACCGGCATTGCGAAGCACCACCTGCGGGTTAACACAGATCGGGTTCATGCGGGATAATACAAAATCATCACTAGGCTTACGTACCGTATAGATCTCGGCATCATTATTACGACCCGGTGTTTTATACTCGATCAGCTGCAGGCCGATACGGTAATTACCATTATAGGTATTCTCGTTACCGGCAGGAGCGGGAGCGATCTGGTAATCCAGGTTGATTTGCCCGTTATTCATATACTGCGATACATTCATGTCATGCGATTCGATAATATCGCCCGGGCACCAGCCTTCGCGGCGATAGACCCAGGTACCTCCTTGCGGGAAGATCGGGTTCACCGAGCAATCTGTTCTTTCTACACGGAATGTTTTGATCGTTTGTCCGCCTGATTTATAATAGTGATCATTATACATAAACTCGCAACAGCCGTTAGGGTAGGCCGGGCCAGCATTCTCAGAGCCGCCGTGTCCACTTATATAACTTCTGAATTTTACCTGGTCTGTTCCGGGACGCAGTTCAATAGTTTTAGGGGCCAGTACATTTTCATTAACAATAGCACCATAAGTATAAGAACCATGACCGTTCTGAGCCCAGGGCTGCGCGATGTGATTTACTGCTGCTGCAGGCTCCCCTTTAATAAAGGCAAATCTTACATTCTGTAATTCCTGTGTGCTACCCACTTCCAGGTCGACGGTATCCTGTAAGAGCTGGTAGTAATCCGTAACATCATAGATACGGGTACGACCGTTGCCCAGGTCGAGGTTAATGCCATAAGGAGAGATGCTGCGCCCGATCTCGTATTGTACCGTATTGCTGTACCAGTTGATCGTATGATTATAGATCACGCTGTCCAGGGTATTCAGTACAGAGTCTGTTTTTACCCCATTAGTATAAGTATAGTTATATTTATTGGTCCATACTTTGAGGGTGTCTGTAGCTAAGCCGGGGTTTAGCGGTGAGTTATCGGCAATAATGTAATTACCTCCGGGGTTGCCATAAACATATACCGTAACCGGGGCCTTGTAAACCGTATCTATCACCGCTACAGAGTCAGTAGTACTGGTATAGGTATTGCGTTCAAACACGACCTGGGGTCTCCAGTTCAGTTTTTGTACATTGTAGTAATAATCCCTTGGTTTTATTTTTTGCCACCACAGGTTATTATTGATATTGCCGGATGCCTGGCCGTTTGAAGAAGCATCATCAATACTGTATCCGGTACCCGAATTGATCCGGTAATCGGCTTTCAGGTTTACAAAAGAAGGGTGGCTGGAAGTAATGTCTTTACCAACCCATTGTTTGATCTCGTTATCGGATAATTTTTTATCCCAGATACGTAGGTGAGAAAACTTACCGAGGTAATTATACCCGCCTTCACGGGATTCTCCTAAGATGAATTCCCCGTTATTGGGATCCGTATTAAGATTGGCTCTTCTTTTGGTATAGACCAGCTTACCGTTCATATAAAAGCGGAACGTGTCCGTAGCATAAGTGACGGTCATCTGTTTCCAGGTATTCTTGGTATTCGGACCTGAAAAAATAGGTTCCTGTGAGTTAGCACTGCTCCATACATTTAAGCGGTAATTATTATTCGGAGTTGTTGTACGCATAGTAAAATCTGCGCCGTTAGCCCCCCTGCGACCGGCAGTAAACAGCGTGCCTTCCGGTGCAATAAAAGAATCTACGTTCATCCAGAGCTCATAAGTACGGGGTGCCGTGCCGCTGAACATATTGACACTGGCCGGGAAACGTACATTGCCCCCCTGGTTTTGAAAAGTGCTCAGACTATAGTTACCGGTAGTCGTATAAACACCTGCTGCATAGCTGGTGTTTTCACCCAATAACTGGTTGCTGGTTGCGGTACTGTTGTTATCGAAAGAAAAATCAATCAGCAGATTGGAGGTACCATTCCAGTTAAAAGGCGTACTGAACTGGAAATTGTTCAACCCGGCTGTAGTAATAATGCGGTTGTAATGGTAGACTTTGCTGAGCGTATCAGATTCCATAGCGGCTACATCAAAACTGTCATAAGGTACCTGCTTAATGCGGATCTGTACATTGTTTAGCGTAGCACTACTGCCCTGGAAGTTGAGCTTAAGACCGGTAATATTGCCGGCGGTAAGGCCTGTAGCCTGCAGTTCCGAAGCTTTCCAGATGAATTGTGATCTTTCTTTACCTGCTGCCAGGTTAAAAGGATGCGGTTGCGGGGTAGTGGTACCGCCTACGGTATAGTTATTGGTAGCCGTGTATACGGGTACGGTATTGTACATCCAGGATTTGTAGAGGTCATACTGTGGCAGGATCGAATAGCGTAAGCTGTCCGGGCTGGTACCATTGTATAACTTGAAATAACGTCCCTGCTTTGCGGTAGAATCCAATATACCCCTGTGGTCATAAATATTATTGAAATAAATGTAATCCCATTCTCCGCAGGCATAGTTGCCATCACCGGAAACCGTGGGATAGCATTTGATGTTAAAGTACATCAGGATTTTACGATATTCCTCATTGGCCGTAGGAAAGAAGAATTTAGCTCTCCGGGTCCATAAGGAGTCAAAGGTAAAGGTTTGCACCCATGTTGTATCCTGCGCCCGGCTCTCCTGGGAAGGGGACAACATAGATAAAGCCAGTATAAAAGCAAAAATTTGCAGATAAAACTTTCTCATAAACTGTCGTTAAATTTAATTTCTCTTGGTAATTTTTTGCGAATATAGATTTTATATACGTGTTATTTCTATATTTTCTGACATTTTTTTGGCCAACAGCTTATTACTAAATCCATAAACTGTTGGCCAAAAATGTTTGTTTTTATCTTAAGGATTAATAAGCTCTCGCAAATAATACTCTTTCTTTACTCGGGTTACCCGTCAAAATACATTTGCCGGCTTCCTGTGGATTGTCCAAAGGAATACAGCGAATGGTAGCTTTCGTTAACTCCTTAATTTTTTCTTCGGTTTCAGAAGTGCCGTCCCAGTGTGCGGCAATGAAGCCCGGCTGTTCATCTAAGGTTTTTACAAATTCATCCCAACTATCCACTTTGCGGATATTATCATCCCGGAAAGTCTTGGCTTTGTTATACATATTTTGCTGGATGTCCTCCAGTAACTGCTCAATAGTAGCCACTAAACCGTCCAGGTTTTGGTTTTGCTTTTCAGAAGTATCCCTGCGGGCAATTTCTACAATACCATTTACGATATCGCGCGCCCCGAAGGTTAAGCGTACCGGTACCCCTTTTTTCTCCCATTCTGCAAATTTCCATCCCGGGCGGGCATTGTCAGCATCGTCATATTTCACGCGGATGCCTTTTGCCTTCAGCTCCTTCATCACAGCCTCCACTTTTTCATCGATCATGGCTTTTTGCTCGTCTCCTTTATAAATAGGCACAATAACCACCTGTAAAGGTGCGATACGTGGCGGCAGGATCAGGCCCTCATCATCACTATGCGCCATTACCAATGCACCGATCAAACGGGTAGATACCCCCCAGGAGGTCGCCCATACGTAGTCATAATTATTATCTTTATCGCTAAAGCGTACATCAAAGGCTTTAGCGAAGTTCTGTCCCAGGAAGTGGGAAGTTCCGGCCTGTAAAGCTTTACCATCCTGCATCATCGCTTCAATACAATAAGTATCCACAGCACCGGCAAAACGTTCATTGGCAGATTTAACCCCTTTAATAACCGGCAGGGCCATATAGTGCTCCACGAAATCGGCATAAACATGCAGCATTTTCACCGCTTCTTCTACTGCTTCCTGCTCTGTAGCATGTGCGGTATGTCCTTCCTGCCATAAAAACTCTGCAGTACGCAGGAATAAACGGGTACGCATTTCCCAGCGTACTACGTTCGCCCATTGATTAATCAATATAGGCAAATCGCGGTAAGACTGGATCCAGTTTTTATAAGTGTTCCAGATGATTGCTTCAGAAGTCGGGCGCACCACTAATTCTTCCTCCAGCTTAGCTTCCGGGTCCACGATCAGTTTTCCTTTATTATCAGGGTCCGTTTTTAAACGGTAGTGAGTAACTACAGCGCATTCTTTGGCAAAGCCTTCTGCATTTTTTTCCTCGGCCTCGAACAGGCTTTTGGGCACAAACAGCGGGAAGTAAGCATTAACGTGGCCGGTATCCTTGAACATCTTGTCCAGGACGTCCCGCATATTCTCCCAGAGACCAAAGCCGTAAGGCTTGATCACCATACATCCGCGAACCGCAGAATAATCTGCCAGCTCACCTTTGATTATCAGATCATTATACCATTGTGAATAATCTACTGCTCTTGCTGTAATTTCTTTACTCATTGATTAAACCTTTTATGATTAGTTAAAGTCTAAG
>Ga0256900_1000347_pt1 | contig 15646 bp, 7 predicted proteins | sample MC6MC0688MT_FD_190190 | JGI IMG/M metagenome (GOLD analysis project Ga0256900, IMG submission 190190) | Metatranscriptome of enriched soil aggregate microbial communities from Iowa State University, Ames, United States - MC6-MC0688-MT... | ecosystem: Environmental > Terrestrial > Soil >... | reverse complement strand
TGCAAACCCAATAAACTCAATAAGTTTTTCATTGATAAAATATTAGTAAATAGATTATCATATGTGTATTTATTTCTGTATTTTTTTAAATATATATAAAAAACAGGATAGAGCAGGATAGATGTATTAAGTTGAAAATATAAATTTGAAAAGTTAAAACTTAACAAAAAAGAGTTAAAAAAAACACAAATATTTATTCACCACTTTATAATCTAACCAAATAATGAAGAGAAAATTTAACTATTATTTATTAATTCTACCGCTTCTGGTTTTTTTTGCCAGTTGTAGTCGAGATGTATTTGACGAGTACTATGCTCGTCCAGATTACTTGGAAGATCCTATTTACCAGCGCTTAGAGGAATTGGGTAATTTTAAGAATTTCACGGTTTTAATAGAAAAAGCGGGTTATAAGGATATCTTGAGTAAATCAGGTTACTGGACGATGTTTGCTCCTAATGATGCTGCCTTTGCTGCTTACTTTCAGGAAAAAGGGATTTCAGATGTTAGTAAAATTGATAATGCAACTGCTGAAAAAATAGTAAGATATGCCTTGGTTTATAATGCTTTTAGAGAAGACCAACTTTCGGATTACCAAAGTGCCCAAGGCTGGATTAAAGATAATTCCTTTAGAAGAAGAACCGCCTTTTATGATGGTTTTTTAACGAAGACTATGAATAATGGTCAATCTGGAATAGTTGTAGGATCTAACCGTAATGGTGCTAATAATTACATTGCTGGTGATAACAATAATAAGTATGTTACTTATTTTACTGATGAGTATTTTGCTGCTAAAACCTTAAGTTCTTCTGATTTCACTTATTTCTATCCTGGAAAAGAGTATACAGGTTTTAATTTATTTGAAGGAAAGGTAAGCCAGTCTGATATTGTGGCAGAGAATGGTGTTATTCACGAAGTTGAAAAAGTAATTATACCTCCAGTTAATATAGACCAGTACTTAGAAGAAAACAGTCAGTACAGTGTTTTTCGTGATATCATAGAAACGCATTTGGTTACTTATCCGTTCAATCAGGCTGCTACTACTGCTTATCGTAATTTTACTGGTAAGTCGGATAATGTTTTTGTTAAAAAATACGATCCATTATTGGCTTTTGCACCTAATAATGAGAACTATCTTAAAGAGGCAGATAATGATGGTCAAAGTGATGCCTTTACTCTGATTGTTCCTAACAATGCTGCTTTAGCACCTTTTATAAAAGATATTCTCTTAAAGCATTATCCATCAGTAGACAAGCTTCCTTTATATGTTTTTCAGGATTTCTTTAATGCTCATGCAGCTTCAAATGCTGTTTGGCCATCAAAGAGTGCTAGTTCTACTAATGGTTTAGACGAAGATTTACGATTTGATTTTAACACTAATATCATTGATAAAAAAATCCTGAGCAATGGTTTCTTTTATGGTTCTAATATAGTACAGAAATCAAATTTATTTTACAGTGTTTACACCTCTGCTTATTTGGATCCTGCCTATACACTTGCTACAAGATTGTATAACAGTACAGAGATCAAACAAATGATTAGTAATATTAGAAATAAATATGTTTTGTTTTTACCTTCTGATACCTTACTTCGTTCTTTAGGTTACAATTATGATATTAATAGTTCGCAATGGGTTTATACTTCTCCAACTACAGGTTTGTCTGTTTCTGGAGGACAAGCGAGTTCACGTTTGTATCGTATCCTTTATAATAGTATAGTAGCTACACCAAACGGAGAGTTAGATAATATCCGTACTACTTCTGGAATTATTCGTTCAGGAGATTTGGATTTTCCTGGAGAGTATATCAAATGGAATAATGGTAAATTATCTTCTGCCGGAACTGAAGTGCTGGGTACTGTCGTTAATATAGTAGGTGCTGGAGATGTTCAACAAAATGGAGTAACTTATTACATAGATAAAGCACTTGAATTTACTGATAGACCTCAAGGCTTAGAAATTAAAGAATTAGCCGAAGCACCTGGATCTCAATTTTTATCATTTTTTAATTATCTTAAAAATTCTACTATTTATAACCCTGTTACAGGTGCTATTCAGGGTGTTAGTTTAGGAACTTCCTATACATTTATTGTACCTAACAATGCTGCTATAGCTAAAGCTAAATTAGAAGGAGCACTACCTGCTTCTGATAATCCAACCTTACAAGGTGATAAGGATAAAGTATCTGACTTTATTAGTTACCACATTTTAGTTAATGCAACTGCTTCTGATGATGGTTTGGTTACAGGTCAGTTTGAAACTCTAAAAAAAGATGGTCTTGGAGAAAAAACGTATATACAGGTTGAGAGTACCCGTGCTCCTGCTACATTATCGTTTAAAACTATTACAGGAAATAATTCATCTGCAAATTATATTAAAGCTTCAAGTAATAACCTGGCAGACAGATCTTTGATTCATTTAGTAGATAACTATCTTAAATTTTCAGAATAAAATGAGACAACAAATTACAAAAATATTTTACAGTTTTACATTTGCCTTAATTATTCTGGCATCTTTACCCGCTCTGGCACAATCGAGCACGGCTATATTAGTTCGTGGTCAGGTAATTGATGCGGGTGATAATCAAACTATTCCTGGAGCTACCGTAGTGGAGCAAGATTCTGAGAACCGTACTGTAGGAGGTGTGGTTACTGATTTTGATGGGAATTTTGCTATTCGTGTTAAGAATCCAAATAATAAATTATCGGTTTCTACAATTGGTTATAAGACCAAAAGTGTAGCCATTAATGGAAAAACATCCATTAAGATTTTCTTAGTTTCTAGTGTTGAATCTTTAAAGGAGATTGTTGTTACTTCAGCCAAGTCTTCTGATAATGGCTTAATGCGAATTGCTGATCGTGACCGTACTACGAGTTCGGTTAGTATTAATGCTGCAGATTTAGAAAATACACAGGCAGCATCTATTGACGAGGCTTTACAAGGGCGTTTATCAGGAGTGGATATTGTGGCTAGCAGTGGAGATCCTGGAGCAGGAATGCAGATTCGTATTCGTGGTACTTCTTCTATTACAGGTTCTTCTGATCCATTGATTGTTGTTGATGGTATGCCTTATGAGACTTCAGTACCGGATGATTTTAATTTTGGATCTGCTGATGATCAAAGTTATGCAGCCTTAATCAATATTGCACCATCTGATATTGAGACTATTACTATTTTGAAAGATGCGGCAGCTACAGCTATCTGGGGCTCTCGTGCTTCTGCAGGAGTTTTGTTAATCACTACTAAACGTGGATCTGTAGGTGCTCCAAAGATTAGTTATAATTATAGAGGAACTTATTCTAAGTTGCCTCCTACTATTCCTATGTTGAGTGGAGATCAGTATTCACAATTGATTCCTGAAGCATTTATGAATAGAGACGGAATTCCCTTGAATACTTTGAATGTAAAGGAATTTCAATACGATCCACAAGATGTGTATTATTTTAAAAACTATAGTCAAAATACCAATTGGGTAGACGCTATTACTCAGGCAGGTATTACAGGAGAGCATACTCTTTCTTTACAAGGAGGGGGTCAAAAAGCCAGATACTATAGTTCAGTGGGTTATTATAAAGCCAAAGGAGTAACTATAGGTACTGGATTAGAAAGATTAAATGCAAGGTTGAACTTGGATTATGTCGTATCAGATCGTATTAAGTTCAAGACTGATATTTCATATACTCACACTGATACGCAGCGTAATTATGTTAATTCAAAGGATAGTGAAGACCTTTTAAGAGGAGTTGCTTATAATAAAATGCCCAACATGAGTATTTATGAGTTTAACGAAGTAGGGGATCTTACACCTAATTATTTTTCACCAGCAAGAAATGTTCAAGGTACTTATGGAGGTACTTACAATCCACTTGCTATGGCGGAATTAGCTATTAATGATATTGCAGAAGATCGTATTGTTCCTCACTTTAATTTAAGTGTAGATATTATTCCTAGAGTATTCATGTCTACTTTTGATCTGCAATTTGATTATGCTTCGAGAAAGAATAAATCATTTTTACCTCAAAATGCTACAGGTCGTCCTTTTACAGAAACAGTGGTAAACAGAGCTTATGATGGTGATTCTGATCAGTCTAGTGTGATTACAAAAACCAATTTTATTTATACCCCTAACATAGGAGAAAAACAAACTTTTCAGGCTTTATTGTCTTTACAATCGAATGATTTCCGTTATTCAGCACACCAGGTAATGACTTCTAATACAGCATCGTCTTTATTGACAGATCCATCGAATCCATCCCGAACACAAAATTCGGAATTGACATTAAATACAACTAATACTCAGTCCAGAAATGTTGGAGCAGTATTTAGTGCCCAATATGGTTTGTTAGATCGTTATTTAATCAATGTAGGTGTGAGAGCTGATGGGAATTCCAAGTTTGCAGGTCAAAATAAATACGGTTATTTCCCTTCTATCTCGACTCGTTGGAGAATTTCAGGAGAGCCATTTATGCAGAATTTTAAAAACATAGATGACTTAAGTATGAGATTGAGTTATGGACATTCTGGTGGAGCCCCTAAAAATGATTATCGTTTTTTTAATGTTTATAACAACTATCAAACAGATTATTTAGGACTTAATGGGGTTGTTCCTGCCAATATGGAGTTGACTAATTTGCGTTGGGAGACAAAAATTGGTAAAAACTTAGGATTCAATCTTCAAATGTTCAATAAGCGTTTGAGTATAGATGCCGAAATCTATCAAACGGTAACTAAAGATCTTCGTTACGAAAACCTTGATATAAGTTCTGTTTCAGGATATAATAGACTATCAGACCAGAATGTAGGAACTATGGAAAATCAAGGATGGGAAATAGGACTTAATGCTACTCCTTATAAATCTGGAAAATGGAGAGTTGATTTCAACTTCAATATTTCTAATAATACAAACATGATTACAGAAATATCGGAGTATTATAAAAGTGAAGAAGGAAATGTTGATAGAAATGGACAATTCAAACGTTTCCTTCAGGTTGGTAATCCTTTTGGGTCTTTTTATGGATACCGTTTTAAAGGCGTGTATACTGATCTTGAAGCTACAAAAGCCAGAGATGCCAGTGGAAATGTGATTGTAGGACCTAATGGTCAGGATGTATTTATGCGTTTTAATTACCCATTAACAGATTATACTTTTCAACCCGGAGATGCTATTTATGAAGACATCAATAAAGATGGTAACATTGATAGTCGTGATGTAGTGTACTTAGGAAACAGTAATCCTAAGTTAGCAGGAGGTTTTGGTCCTAATGTTAGTTTTAACAACCAATGGAAGTTGAACCTTTTCTTCACCTATCGTTTGGATTATGATATTGTTAATGGAACCGATATGAATACTACTAATATGTATGGATGGAGTAATCAAAGTACAGCAGTTTTAGCCAGATGGCGTAATCCAGGTGATGTAACAAATATGCCTAGAGCGGTTTATGGAGCAGGATACAACTGGTTGGGTTCAGATCGTTATGTAGAGGATGCTTCTTTTGTTCGTTTACGTTCTGTAACGGTTAGTTATAACTGGGGTAAGAACCTATTGAAGAAATTAAACTTAGAGGAAGTAAGAATGTATGTAACAGCTGATAACTTGTACACTTTTACAAAGTATAGAGGCCAGGATCCTGAAGTGGGTATGAGTAGTGGTCCTTTTGGGATGGCTATAGATAAGGCTGCTACGCCACCTACCAAACGTTTCTCATTTGGACTATCAACCCGTTTTTAAACAAAAAAAAATTTGATTTATGCAAACTAAAATAAAAACAATATTAGCCATCTTTATACTTTTTGTCTCGACTAGTTCGTGCGATGATTATTTAGATTTACGTCCTCAAGACGGAATTGTACGCGATGAATTCTGGAAAACTAAGGAAGATGTACAAGCTGCAGTAATAGGGATTTACTCATCAATGTTGAATTCGCCTCCAGGTGTTGGTGATTTACCACTTTCTCAATATTTATTTATGTATGGAGAGCTGAGAGCCGATATGATTGCTCCGGGAGGTAACGTTACTGAGGATCAAAGAGATATTATGAACTCGAATATTATTGCTTCAAATGAATTAACAAATTGGGATGCTTTTTACAGAACCATTAATTATTGTAATACTGTAATTCAGTTAGCGCCAGCAGTTAGGGCAGAAGACCCTACTTTAACGGAGGCACAGTTAAATCATTTTCTATCAGAGGCCTTGGCTATTAGAGCGTATTTGTACTTTACCTTAGCTCGTACTTTTAGAGATGTACCTTTAAAATTAACTGCGACATTAAGTGATGCTGAAAGTTTCCAAATACCTACTAATACTCAAAGTGAGATTTTCGCTCAAGTAATTAAAGATTTAGAATTAGCGGAACAATATGGAGTGGAAGATTATGGTAATAACCCATCTAATAGAGGTCGTATAACTACCTATGCTATTAATGCAATGCTAGCAGATGTTTACCTGTGGACTGATAATTATGAAAAAGCAGTTGCTGCTGCTGATAAGGTAATTGCTTCTCCAAGATTTGGACTAATACCAGCTTCTAGTTCCTGGTTTACTACCGTATATGCTCAGGGTAATTCAATAGAGAGTATTTTCGAATTTCAATACTCTACATCTAACTTAGGACCTTTTTATAATATTCTTTTTCTAAGACCTCAGTTCTTAGGAGGAGCAGATGTTCTGGAAGATGTTTTTGGTATTGATCAGGCGAATGCTAATAACAGAGACGTTCGTGGAGAGCGAGCTTCATTAGTTCCAGGAGTTTCACTGATTTTTAAGTATATAGGTTTTGATTTTAATACGTTTAAAGAATTACAGAATGCCGATACGCACTGGTTTGTGTATCGTTTTGCAGATGTATTGTTGATGAAAGCGGAAGCTCTTACAGAGTTAAACAGAGGTCAGGAAGCGATTGATATTATTGAGGATTTACGCGAAAAACGCAATGCTCTTGAATTGACATCAGAAAATGTAGGTTCAGAAAATAAAATTGAAATAATTAATTATCTGTTGGCAGAACGTGCTCGCGAATTTGCTTATGAAGGGAAAAGATGGTTTGATCTTCTTCGTAATGCCAGAAGAAATAATTATGCAAGATTAGATATTTTACTTAATGCTGGTATCTCAGGAGCTCTTCCAGAACAACAACAGTCTGTACTTGCCAAATTAAGAGACCCAAATAGTCATTACTTACCTATAAATACATTTGAACTTTTTACCAATAAAGCACTAGTACAAAATCCATTTTATAAATAAAAAATTTTAAGTCATGAAAAGATTATTAAGATTACCTAGCCTGTTGAGACTTACTTTAGTTTTTTTGATAGCTTTAGTGTTTCAGAATTGTTCACAAGACAAGATCAAAGAAAGTACAGATGAGACTTTGAATATCACCCAGTATTTAAGAGCTAATCCAGAGTATTCTAAGTTCTTAGAGATTCTTGATTTAACGAATTATTCTTCGTTTATGAATACTTATGGTACTTATACCATTTTTGTTCCCACCAATGATGCAGTAGAAGCGTATTTGAAAGATGTAGGAGCTACCTCATTGAGTCAGGTACCTTTGGTGGATTTACAGAACATAGCTAAACTTCATATTTTAGATCAGAAGATTAACACCACTTCTTTTACTGATGGAAAAATAGGAGCACCTAGTTTATACGGGCAGTATTTAGTAACTGGAGCTTCAAATCAAAATGGAGTTTCTAGTGTAACTGTGAATAAAACTTCAAATATTGTTGCTTCTAACATAGAGTTAGGAAATGGAGTTGTCCATGTTGTAGATAAAGTATTGCGTGTTGCGGATAAAACACTGGCTCAAACTATCGAAGCTAATCCAAACCTTTCTTTATTTACCGAAGTATTAAAGACTACTGGATGGTATGATGTGTTAAATAAACCATTAACTAATACTAATGATATAGATAGTTATCTAACTGTTTTAGCTCAAACTAACGATGTATTTCATGCAGCTGGATATGATAATTTAGAACAGTTGAAAAAAAGATACAGTCATTTAAAGAATCCATTGGATTTAAAAGATAGTTTGAATTTGTTTGTTAGCTACCGTATTTTGCCAAGATTACAGTATCTGGCAGATATTGCTATAACACCCTCTTTAGTTACTAAAGCTCCTTTAGAAGTAATTAGTGCAAAATTGAGTAAAGATACTATTTTGTTAAATGAAGATGTTTTTAATGGAATATTAGAAAAAGGAGTAGCTATAGATAGAGCTATAAGCGATGTAACTTCATCTAACGGTGTATTGCATTATGTAGGTGGCAACATGGCTATTAAGAAACGTTTACCTGCTCCAGTATATTTTGAGTTTTCAGATATAGCCGAATTTAGAAGATTAACTGCTTTTTGGAAAAAACCAGGTGCAGCATATGAAAAACTTACACTTGATAACGCAGGCATTGATGTTACCTGGGATGGAAAAGTAACTGATTCAAAAGCTGTTTTATATTATAATAAGGCTGCTGATGGTACTGGAATAACCAATGGTATTGCAGGATGTTGGGGTGCAGATGTTTGTGAGATTCTAAGTTTTAGAGATGCAAATGCTCAGAATGTTGCTTTTAAAACGCCAGTTATCATTAAAGGAAGGTATAAACTTTGGATTTCATATAGACAGCAAGGAAGCAAATTAGGAAATGTGAAAGTCTTTTTTAATGGAGTGGAACTTGCTCGACAAATTAATTTGATGGAAGGTGGTAATACTGATACTGCTAATACGCCGGAAACTGTATTAGAATCTCAAGGTTACAAGCGCTATGCTTCTCCATGGTCTAATAGAGTAAACTGTAGATTAGTAGGTATTATAGATGTGCCAACTACAGGAAGACATACTTTAACTTTACAAAGTCAAGGAAACTTTGGAGCTCAATCATGGTTCGATATAGCAGAATTCCGTCCTGTAGAAATGGATCAGTTATGGCCAAAATTTCAAGCAGGTAAAAGTGGTTTAGTTCCAAAACCCTAATAAATTCGAAAACCAATATTTTAATTAAAGAGAAATGATTTTAAAAAACAATTATATAAGATTACTTGCTAGTGTTTTAACACTAGCAGTAATCTCCTGTTCGAATCCATGGGATGATCGCGTAGATAATGGTGATGCTAATTTGGGAGTTACCCTTGATCAGGCTATTTCCAATACTTCGGAGACTTCAGAATTTGCAAAATTATTAGATCAAACGGGTTATGCAGAAGAATTAGCAGCCTCGAAGACGTATACTGTTTTTGCACCTACAAATGCTGCTTTGGCCGCAGTTGGGAATGAGATTTTGAACAATCCACAAGCTCTTAGGCAATTTGTGGCTAATCACATTACCTTAACTACTTATTCATCTGTAAGAACGAATCAGGAAGAGCGTATTAAGATGTTTACCAATAAAAACCTGATATTTAAAGGAAGTACAATGATTGATGATGCTACTATTGTTAGCGCAGATCATTATGCTGCTAATGGTGTTTTTCATATCATCGATAAAGCATTAACACCAAAATTAAATATTTGGCAGTATATCAATTCAGCTGGAGCCACTAATGCAATGACGACTTATTTGCGTAGTTTAAAAGACTTTAATATTTATCAGGCCGATAGTATTGGTAAAGTCGTTTCGCAGACAGTTGGAGCAGGATATTTATCAGATTCTTTGACTAATTCTTATTTAAGAAATATTTACAATTTGAATAACGAGAATAATTTGTATACGTTGTTTTTAATGGAAGATGCGGGGTATACAGCCGAAGTCAATAAGATGAAACCTTATTTAATAAAGACATCAAATAATCCAGCTATAGATTCTACATCCATTTATTCGAAGTATTTTACAGTAAGAGATTTGGCATTTGCTAAAAAATATGAATTAAATGAATTACCAGCTACTTTAGTTTCAAGATTTGGAGTTGAAGTCCCTGTTGATAAAACACAAATTGTTCAACAAATTCATTTGAGTAATGGTATTGTGTACATCATGAAAAAAGTAGATGTTCCACTTACTAAACGTTTATTGACCACTAAAATAGAAGGAGAAGCCAATAGGGGTTATATAGGATCACGAAGTACAATGCTTTATCGTGACAGAAGAGATCCATCTGGGGTTTTGTTCAATGATCTCATGGTACAAGCACCTAATAGAGCCAAATTTACATTTACATATAATGCAAGAGACATGTACAGTACTACTTATAAGGTTTACTGGAGAGCCGTTAATGATAGATCAAACTCTACTCTTTTTCAACAACAATTAGGGATAGGTGGAGAGATAATAGTAACAGGTACTACATCTGATGTAGCTAATTTTGATAAATTGTTTCCTCTTGTTACTGTGCCATTTAATAATTATAATGAAGTTTTGATAGGAGAATTTACAAAAGCTACTGCTGGTAATATCGACTTGATTTCTTTAATTGGAGGACCTACAACAGCTACGAGTGGGCTTACTCTTGATTATTTGAAATTTGTTCCTGTTCTTAAATAAAATATTCTATAAAAAATTAGTTATGCTAAAAATTATAAAACTAAGCTGTCTTGTAAGCATATTTTTTGCTGCTGAATTCTATACACCATTGTATGCACAGGAGGCTCAGGATTCTACGGCTACTGCAACGACAACCCCAAATAAAACAATCATACAAGGCATTTTAGTAAAAGGTATTGTAAAAAGTGCTAAAACCAAAGCTGCCTTATCCGGAATCAATGTTACCGTCGAAGGGTTTTCGGCTGTAATTACTAATGATGATGGAAGTTTTGAGATTAAAGTACCTAATTTAGAAGCGATTCTAAAGGTTAGCGGTGAAAATTTTCAAACTAAGGTGTATGCTTTAAGAAGACAGGAATCAGGAATTGAAATCTATTTAAGTGAGGCTCATTATGCTGCTGCTTATGAGATAGCCAACTTGGCTGCAGGTGAAAAAATGCAATACAATAACACCACTGCTGCAAGTGTTGTTGATTTCAAAAATGACCAATGGTCTAGTCCTATTAATGAATCCGTTGGAGGTTTTCTTCAAGGAAAAGTAGCGGGTTTAAATACAGTTAGAAACTCAGGAACTCCAGCAGCTGGAAGTTATTTGTCCTTGCGAGGATTTACTTCTTTGTATGCTACAAACAAACCTTTAATTATCGTTGACGGAATGATTTATGATGACGAAGATTATGGATCAGGAATTATACAAAATAATATTTCGTCCCCATTGAGTAATATTGATGTTAAGGACATCGAGGATGTAACAGTTATTAAAGACGGTTCCTCTCTATACGGTACTAAAGGAGCTAATGGAGTAATTAAAATAACTACTACCCGTGCAACAGAATTATCTACTAAGATTGATTTTACGATGTACGGAAGTATTAATCAAACCCCAGATGAGTTGCCTTTATTAGGAGCAAATGGCTATCGTACTCATTTATCACAATTAGAATTAGGTCGTGGTTTATCACCAGTACAGATTTCTAACTTACCGTATATGAACGACCAAGTAGGTTCGGCTGGCTATTATAGATACCACAACCAAACCAATTGGCAGGATCAGGTTTTTAAGCCAAGTGTTAGTCAGAATTATTTCCTTAAGGTTCGTGGAGGTGATGAGATTGCTAAATTTGGTTTATCAGTAGGTTACCTGGATAGTCAGGGAATTCTAGATAAGACCAATACTAAAAGATACAGTACGCGTTTAAATGCTGCTTTAAAATTAACAGACAAACTATCAGTTGATGCTAATTTATCTTTTATCAATAATACTCAGGAACAGTGGGATCAAGGTTTTGCATATAAAACAAGTCCTTTGTATTTAGCACTAACAAAATCTCCATTTTTAGGAGTTAATGAAATTACCGATTCAGGAGAAGTATCTCCTAATTTAGCAGATGTGGATGACTTTAATGTAAGTAATCCAAAGGCTATTTTAGCCAATGGTTTTGGAAGAAATAATAACTACCGTTTCTTTGGGAATTTTAAATTCAAGTATGTTTTGAATAAATCCTGGGATATTAATACCATCTTAGGTTTAACCCTTAACAAAGAGAGAGAAAGCTTCTTTATTCCGGATCAGGGTGTAGCCGATGTTATTTTGCCTACTGCTATTGGAACCAACAGTTCAGGAAGTGAAATTCAAAGCTATAATAGTCTTTATACAGATACTTATGCTAATTATTTAAAAAACTTCAATAATGACCATAATCTGGAGGTTCGTTTTGGAGTTAGAACCCAAAGTAATAAATCAGAGAGTGATTTAGGTTTAGGTTTCAATTCTTCTACAGATGATTTTACTTCTGTAGGAGCAGGGTCTAACTTATTGCGCCAAGTAGGAGGAGCTTTAGGAGAGTGGAACTGGTTGAATATTTATGGTAGTGCAGATTACAACTATCGCAATAAATATTTCTTGACCACTAGTTATGCAGTAGATGGTTCTAGTAGATTTGGAGATAAGGTTTCCAATGGAAAAGACAGATATGCCTTGATGACTTCTATTACAGGAGCCTGGTTAGTATCATCAGAAGGATTTATGAAAAATGTAAAAGCAATTGATTATTTAAAATTGAGAGCTACTTATGGTCATAGTGGAAATGATGATATAGGAAACTTTACAGCACAGAAATATTACATTTCTCAAAACTTATTAGGAATGCAAGGTTTAGTAAGAGGAAATATTGGAAATCCTAACCTGCAATGGGAAACAGTTAAGAAATTCAATGCAGGAGCTGATTTAGGATTGTTTAACGAAAGAGTAAATGCTTCGATAGATTTGTTTTCTAACAAAACCGATAATATGATCGTTTATGAAACAGTTAGTGATGTAAGCGGTTTTGATTATGCAGTTTCTAACAATGCTGCTATGCGTACTCTGGGGGCCGACTTGTCATTGAAAGCCCGTATTATTAAATCCACTGATTTTACTTTTGATTTAGGAGTGAATGTGAGTCGTTATAAAAATGAAATCCAATCATTGCCAAACGGAGATATCCTTACACAATTTGCAGGAGCTACTTATTTAACCTCAGAAGGAAGAGATGCTAATTTATTCTATGGTTTAAAAACAGCAGGAGTATATAGCACTACAGCTGAAGCCAATGCATCAGGTCTAAATAGACGTTTAACTAACGGAGAATTAATTCCTTTTACAGCAGGAGATGTTAGATTTGTAGATACCAATGGAGATAATGTTATTGATGACAATGACCGTATGGTAATAGGAAATCCTAATCCAGATGTATTGGGTAGTTTTTCAACTAATTTCACCTACAAACGTTTTAGCCTTCAAGCCTTGTTTAATTTCTCTATAGGAAATGACATCTACAATGGATTGCGTTACAACTTAGAGAAAATGAGTGGTTATGAAAACCAAAGTGCAGCTGTGGCTAACCGTTGGAGAGCCGAAGGACAACAAACAGATATTCCAAAAGCCACTTGGGGAGATCCGATGGGTAATTCAGAATTCTCTAGTAGATGGATTGAAGACGGTTCTTATTTAAGATTGAAAACTTTAGTGTTAGGATATGATTTTAAGGTAAATGATGCTAATTATGTTAAGTATATCAAGCTTTATGCAACAGCAAATAACTTGCTAACCTTTACTAAATACCTTGGTTATGATCCTGAGTTCAGTGCTACTTCATCGATATTTGGTCAGGGAACCGATATTGGTTTAGCACCACAGTTTACCTCAATTCAACTAGGACTACGTTTAGGACTTTAATTATTTACTCTTATAGAAAGAACATACAGATGATAACAACAATAAAAACAAAAACAACAAAAAGTATCGTATCGATTCTATCGGCTATGACACTATTATTTAGCCTTGGCTCATGCCAGGACTATCTGGATGTACAGCCTGAAGATAAGCTTATAGGGGATCAGTTGTATCGTGATGTTTACGATGCAGATGCAGCTGTAGTAGGGATTTATGGAAAGTTTATGAATCTTGCAGAGAAACACGTTATCCTGAATGAGATGCGTGCTGATTTGATGACAACCACCAGAAATTCAAATCCTTATTTAGAGCAACTTTCTAATCACAATGTAGCGGCAGACAACCCATATATTAGTCCAAAACAATTCTATGAAGTAATTCAGAATTGTAATGATGCATTGAAGAATTTTGATATCATGTTAGCTGATAAGAAGTTTACCCAATCACAGTATGAGCAACGTTATGCTGATATTGCTTGTATCCGTTCGTGGATTTACTTGCAGTTAGGAATCCAGTTTGGAAGTGTACCTTATATCACTGAACCCATTGAAACATTAGAAGATGTTAAGAACATCAATAAATACCCAAGAATTCCATTGGATCAGTTAATAGACAAGTTGGTTACTTTTACAGAAGCCTTGACCTATAAAAATATTTATGATGCACAAAGTAGTTTACTAGTTAGTGTGGATGGTTATGATACCAGAAAGTTCTTTATCAATAAAGAGTGTTTGTTAGGAGATTTACAGCTTTGGAAAGGGAATTATCAGTTGGCAGCATCTCATTATAAGAATGTAATGGAAGAGGCTCCTGCTGGTGGGGCAAATGCGTTAGATAATTATCGTGTGAAATTTGCAGAGGTTATCACTAATGAGGATTTAGCAGTAGGTTATTTAAGAAATTTTGAGACAGACGCTACTACTTTAGTAAATAGTGATACAAAAGGCTGGCGTTCTATTTTTGGACGCTCTAGAGATGTGTTGTGGAATACAGAATGGATTTGGTCATTACCCTTTGATAGTAATTTTGCACCAGCGAATCCATTTATAGCTTTCTTTTCTAAAACAGGAGGGGATTATTTAGCTAAACCATCGCAAAGAGCTATAGATTTATGGAATTCCAATAATCAGGTTTTTGGATCTACATTTGGTTATCCTTATGATGCTCGTGGACCAAAGTTTACTTATAGAATAGTAGCTGGAGATCCTGTGATTATGAAATACATCTATAAGTTTGAGGCAGCAAATGATCAGTTTAAACGAAACGGAGATTGGTTTTTGTACCGTGCAGCTAAGCTACACTTGCGTTATGCTGAAGCAGCAAACAGAGACAACCAACAGCGAATTGCTTATGCGCTACTGAATCAAGGAATTAAGTTCGAATATACTCCAGTACCTAAAGATACACCTCCAACGGATGTTAGTAATATCCAACAAACAAATCAGCCGTTTCCATATAATTTTGATGCTCGTCAGGGAGACGCTCCTAACTATAGAGCACCGTGGCATAGAAATACAGGGGTTAGAGGGCGTGCAAGATTAGAACCAGTTGGAGCGGTTGGAGATGGGGTTATTACAACAGAGAATAACATTATTGCCGAAGCCGCTTTAGAATTGGCTTACGAAGGAAATCGTTGGGAAGATTTAGTCCGTATTGCCAGACGTAGAAATGATCCTGCTTTCTTAGCCGATAAAATTTTCGATAAATTGAGCAAAGATGGTAATGCTGAAGCTGCTAATGTGAGAGCTAAATTAATGAACCCAAATAACTGGTATTTACCTTTTAACTGGTAATTAATAGAATTAAATAATTTATAGATATGAGGTTTGTTGGTGTATATCAACAAACCTCTTTTTTTATAATACTTTTAAAGAAAAAACTTGTTAATTTAAAATAAGTATGTATATTTGAGAGAGTTAATTAATAACTTGAAATTAATCATTTAACCAAATTT
>Ga0256900_1000333_pt1 | contig 15958 bp, 19 predicted proteins | sample MC6MC0688MT_FD_190190 | JGI IMG/M metagenome (GOLD analysis project Ga0256900, IMG submission 190190) | Metatranscriptome of enriched soil aggregate microbial communities from Iowa State University, Ames, United States - MC6-MC0688-MT... | ecosystem: Environmental > Terrestrial > Soil >... | reverse complement strand
TTTAAGAAACTTTTGGATGACAACAACATAATCCAGAGCATGTCCCGTGTGGGACGATGTATCGATAACGGCCCAATGGAATCTTTTTGGGGGACCCTCAAATGTGAGAAGTACTATTTGCACACGTACCATACTTTTGAGGAACTTGAGAGAGATATTGTGGCCTATATCCACTTTTACAATAACGAACGATTACAAGCAAAACTAAACGGCCTTAGTCCGATGGAGTTCAGGACCAAGGCCGCCTAAATTTTTATTATTTGTATTGTCTACTTGACGGGGTGCAGTTCAACATCATAGGGAGCCTCTTCTTTACGTTGACTTAATAAATTAGCGATTCATATGAGTGCGGTAGCCGTCGGTGGATACCCCGCTTGGCGTATACCCGCTAGGACCCGTCATGGTTCCTGCACGTCCCGGAAAGACTCGCTCCACCATACGTTCAAAATCACGTACATAACCATTCAGGGTTGCTCCGTCACGTGATTTGGTTGTATATCCCCCCACACCGGTTACAAAATCAGGGTCCGAAGAGATGTAGACATTCTTAATATGAGGCGCTGTTTTCTTAATTTTATTCGTAATTTCATTCTTAACATGCTGTGGAACATGATCCCTTACAGTACCCGTACCATTTGTGCTGAACGGACTTAACGAATTGTTCCTTATACCATGATGGGTACCGCTGGACATGAAATTATACGTTCCATAAGTACCACCCATACCGGTATTTCCACGAATACCGTAGGTCCCATCAAATCCATTCGTTCCATTTCTAAAGGTTCCATTAAGCCCGTCCGTATTAACCCCATGCAATCCATTCGTTCCATAAATGCCATTCATCCCGTAGGCACCTGTACCTCTTGTACCATTTAGACCTGTACCAGTTGTACCCGTTAGACCTGTTCCTCTTGTACCACTCAGACCTGTTCCCCTCGTCACTCCTGAAGGACTTAATGGAGCACCTAATCCTTTGGCGGAGATTCCAGAGCTACGATTGACCCCTTGACGATTGTGCAAAGTTACCGCGACATAGGCATCACGATCCGACACTAATACATGTGCGGTCTGAACATCGGATAGTCCGGATATTTTGTTGCTTAATATTGGACTAGATTTCAGAGAATGAACGCGGTGCGTCGTTCCGTGTCCAGCACTGCGTGTGAACATCCGATTTCCCGGCTTAATGGAATTCACGTCATAACGATGATCGGTCTGGCGTAAGCTCTGCGTGCGGACATTGTTATTTTTCGTCGTCGTACCGCAACCAGTAATACTAACCATCCCAGCGATTAGAGCAGCGGAGAGCGATAAGCTAACGATTTTGCGCATGTAGTCATCCTCCAACAATATAATTTTATGATGAACAGAACTTAGGATGCTCTCATCGCAGATACGAAATTCAGGTAAACTTAACCGACCGCCAAACCTAATGCCAATAATTTCTCCCCCACATACGGTACATATTATGCTGGTTTTAAGGGAGGATAATAACTTGAAGAAAATAGTAGTGACAGGCGGAGCTGGCTTCATTGACTCACATCTGGTACAACGCTTGATCGGGCTAGGTGACGAGGTTCATTTAATCGACGACCTTAGCACATGTCAAATAGAGCATGTTCATCCGGAAGCGAAGCTGCGTGTTCTGGATATTCGTTCGTTGAATGCCGCAGATATGATCGCGACAATACTGCCCTCGCTCGTGGTGCATTTGGCAGCTCAGGCCAATGTTAGCGCTTGGTTCTTGATCCAGCAGTAGATCTTGATATCAATGTAGACATCAAGCATAGCTGCTTTTCCAATACCAAGTCTGCTGCCCAGCTTCTGCAATGGCAGCCATCCCGTAGCTTACGGCAAGGACTGGAGAAAACTTACCTCAGCGCTATGATGACTCATCTCAACCGTCTGGAAACTGGATCTTCTAAATCCAATAAAATAAGCCGATCCCTGATACCGATTCAGGGTCAGCCTTTCACTTCTATATTAGGGTTGACAGATAATACGGACCCGTCATAATCGCCCGGGATTCCTCAGACCGTACACCTAAATAGTAGATATGATTTGCTTGTGCTGCTGCTTCAGAATAGGTCTCAATCATCAGGCATTTCTCATAGCAAGCCTCTTGCGACCAATACACCGCCGGTCCATCCGGAGCATCCCTGCGAACGATAATCTCCATCTCTCCGGTATCCCAATGAATTGGTTTCTCCCAGCCCACTTCGATTTTGATCTGTATCCACTGACCTGTAACGATTCCCCTAACATCTATCGACGTCAACGTAACTTCCTGGGGTCCAATAATGAAAGGCTGGAACCCACCCCTGGCGGCTCCTCTCTTCATCAAGCTCCCTCCCATTTTAAATGCTGTACAGCATATTGATGAAATTTTGGCAGTATTGATCGATCCCGAATTCAGAACAAATATGGCGATAGGCAGTTTCCCGAAATTTCCCGTTATAACCCATCCGCCTTCAGACTCCTAATTTATTCTGACCGCTTCCTCTTGAGTAAAGATAGCTACAGGATGCACGCCATTCCAGGCTCTGACGGTCACTGCTGTTGTGTCATATTTATTGATGTTCGTCACCATGATCAACTGAAACGGTGAGAATTGAGTCGTAATACGCGGAATGATTACACTAACTCCCTGAGCTAAGTGATATAACCCGCGATACAATAAGCCCTGCGGTGTATAGACTGTAATTAGCATCTCAAATCCTTCGCTACCCAAATTGCATAGCTCCAAGTCAAAAGCTTGAATGAAGCGAGAATCAATTGCGCCATGTTCAACCGAATTCAATCGTAAAATGGACATAATCGTGCCCTCCAGCAATCTTTATGATTTCTATCATCCTATGCTTCCTGAATTTATATGCATAAGCCATCCATCTATGCTGCTCCACCTATTTCTCTAGCCTTTATGCATTGATCCAAGCAATGAAGTATGCGAAGCATTTAATAGAATATAAAAACTATACTAGGAGGCATTCACATGGTGCTGCATGAAATAAAAGGGCAATAACAAGCTGTATTCAGCCTGGGCGATAACTGTCTTCCCGGATTCATGGATCTTAGTGCTGCTGATATCCTCTCGGCATGGAGATCCGACACGATGTTGCTGCCGCAATCCATAGTCTCCGGGCGCTCTGTAGATCTTCGCAATGTCACCGTCGGTACATGCATGATGCAGCATTCCTCCTACACTGTTCCACTGTCAGTGAGGGCGCATAACGCATACCGTTCCAGCATGACGAAGTCGAAGAAGCCAAAAGGCTCATGAAACTCAATTAGTGGATCCAGCTTGAGCTTAAGCTCGCTCGTCATTCGCGACTTGGTCCTCTGCAAATCAAGCGATGTCGCATAACGATCGTGCAGTAGAAATTAAGGGGAGAAAGTTCGAGCCATGTCTCTATTTGAAAATATAGCCAAACAGTTGATTTAACCGATGGTTGTACGTATGATCACGGAAGGTTCTCTCTAGAGCTCTCAATGCGATCTGCTGTCGCTCCTTCTCATGGGACAAGTAATAATTCACCTTTTCCATTAGTTCATCGGAATTTGAGAATGTCTCGATTTCCACGCCTGGCTTATAGAAAGACGATAGATCCTCGCGACTGTCTACAAGCTGCAGCGTTCCGCTTGCTGAAATCTCAAAGGTACGAGGGTTGGGTGAGAACGCTCCGATCTTGGCAGTATTGTTGTTCACTGTCTCATCAAACGGTGAACGATGTAGATTAATCACGATTTTAGTACCGCTATAGACCTCCGATGTTTCAATTGGCCCCATCCATTTACCAATCTCAATCCCACCTGGGTATTGCTTATATTCCGGTAGTCGGTCCCACCATAATCCGCTAATCTTTAATCCCTTCTCCATCAGCCCACCAATGATTGGGCGCAGGAACTCTACGCGATTCCAGTAGGCTGAACCGATGAAGCTGATCTTCCGGTTAATCACAGAGCGGGTTAATGTCGGACGATAATGGCTTACATATGCGGCGAACGGTAAATAATAGACATTGCGACATCCCAGGCCACGGTAGACTTCAATGCAGTTCCGCTCTAATGTAAAGACATAATCATAATGGGGAGCGATCTTCTTCGTCATATCGGTATAATATGGGTCATCCGTCAACCAGATCGCTGTTTTAATCCCTAACGCCCGGACCGCGTCGATCTGTTCAACTGGCAGATCCATGCCGTCAAGCGCAAGTACTAGATCAGGCCGATTTTTTTCCGCCAGTTTCTGGATCGGCTCTTTGGTTTCAGCCGTAATTACACTTGCGGTTAAAGTCTTCAAAGTCTCAACAACCGCTTCATCTATCGGCGAATACGGGAAGCCTTTACCAGAGCTAACATACAGAACCTTGATCTTTCTGACCGGAAAGGATGGTTTTGTTCTCTCCACAATGACCTTCGCCTGCCCCCGAAAGTATCCTTCAGCATAACCGTCTCTGAGCCCGTCTTCCCATCCTTTGCGCCCGGAGTAGTTTGAAGGATCTCCTGGAAATGGCCGAGTGGAATGCATCCCTTGTTCTAACACGAACTGTCACTCCTTCTTCAATGGAAATTAGATTACGAACTCAAACAGTTGACTGACCCGATGGGTAAACGTATGTTATTACCAGGTCATCCATAGAGAATGCCAGGCAATGGCCAGATGCTCTTCTTCATGCTGAAGATAATAGTCAATTTTGGACCGCAGATCGGAGGCGCCGTTAAATGTTTCAATATCATATCGCGGACGGTAATGCCGAAGCAGATCGCTGCGGATAAAGCGTGACAATTGATCGTGATGCTTGAGCCGATCCCAATGTCCCCCCGCAATGATCACTTTCTTATCCTGCAGGAACGGCGCCAGTTGATCGAACAATTCGACTCTATTCCAGAAGGCGTTCTTATAAAGCAAATATCAAATTGCTCCCCTCTTGTTGTCCTGACCGATGCGAACGTATTCGGAGATATCGCCAGAGGCAAATAATAAACCTGTGAGCAGCCAGCCTCTTTATAGAAGGGGACGCAGTCCTGCTCATGAGTGAACACTACATCAACGGTATCCCTCTCGGTATCCGGCTTGGTAGACCTCTCTGGGGGTACTCTTGTTCACATTCTTCAAGGTATTCATCCTTTCTGAATGGATTTCCTAGGTCTATATAAATATATGCTAGGGGTACACGTGCATCATGGACACTACCCCGCGTCCGCATAAATTGGCGAATGCCTTCTATGTAATAAACATAGACATCAAAGCCCCTATCCGGGCTTGCGGCCGAATAAGGGCTTGCAGATTGCACTCTATGAAATTTATTGATTAATAGATGAGTGGCTATACCCGTTCCTTATAACCTACTTTATGCCCATCTTCGAACCCTTGGGTGAACCCGGAATCGAAGCCCTTCTGATAGGCAACATTATAAGAATTCTGATAACCCGATTCATTTGCTACTTCCTTCGGGACCGTAACGACTATAGGATCGGGCGCTGAATTTCTTGTATGTCGGCGATTCAAATAACGCGTGCGCTGGAATCTGCCTCTACGTTTCGATCTACGCCTGTGTAGACCCATACCGCGTAGTTTGCGTCCACGTTTCAGAGCCAATTTTCGCCTGCCAATATTAGCCCGTCTAGGCCGCTTCGATTTGGATCGTCGACTGGCGCGAACCTTCGCTCTTAACATATTTTATCTTCCTCCTGTTCTCCTCGGGTGACATCCTTTGCTGCATAGCAAGAATCCGTGATCCAGGGTGATGAAGGAGTTCCATAATAGACGTGATGCAGTGTTACTCCACATATCGTACGAGCTATGGCCTGCTGATATGCCATCAACGTCTTCACATTTTCCGCCAGATGGCGGGCCGTTCCTTCGGAATGAGTCACATCTGCCATGCTATCCAGAATGCGCGCCAATGCCATTTGGCTCCTGGCAATGGATTCTATGACGCTTATTTTGGCCTTCTCTCTAGCATGAAGATCGATTATCATTTGTCTGTATCCTCCAAATCGAAGCCGTCGCCGAACAATCCGCCAAGGCTTCCTTTCTTATCCCCTTCCTCTTCTGCTGAGGCAAGTACCGTCTTTAAATTACTGCATAATCCGTTCTGCAGCTTAGTAAGTCCCTCCACCACCTCTATAACCTGTTCATGAATGTCGAGCGGCTCGGATAGCCGCTTCTCATCCTCATCGAAGCTGGCATGATGGACATGATTCAAAACCCAGTTGCGCACCTTCTCGGCTTCAAGCGCCTTAGCCTCCAGGATCATAGCGACATTCCACTGGACTTTGGAGGCTGCATCTAAAATATGCAAATAAGCCTGTTCTCTGCTCATAGCACCCTCCCCGTTTTCAAGCTTACTCTTCATCCTGGCTTCTCAGCTCTTTTAGGACGAAGCCCAAATTCTCTGCCATAGCCTCCTGAAGATCAGCGATGGCATTTAAATAAGAAATTACGCTTTTGTTGATTCGGCCCGTATTCTCGATCAAACCAGGCACTCCTTCGAATGCAGGTTCGTCGTCAGGTATGGCATGGACGATTTGTGCCATACGAACAACAACCTGCCGTTCAGCATCCAACACTCTTGCCATCTGCTGGTGTGAATGAGACATGTGGACAATGATCTCTGTAATTTTCTCCTCCATCCTGATTCCTCCAAGCGAAAATATAATCATTGTAATAGACGGCACAAGGCTATGCCCGGCATTTATCTTTGTTCCAGCATATGCACGGCCATAGCCTGTCGTTCCTGTATGACAACCTACAAATCCTCCGCTTTCGACCGGGTAGGCGGGGCAATGGGAAGGCCTTCCGGCCAGTCATTCCATGCTTCGTGCGAAGCAGCCTGCTGCGGAATAATGAATCCCCAAGCTGTACAAGCATAATGCGATACAAATTCTCTTCTTGCCCCCTGATCGAGCTGATAGATCGTCCCGTCCTCCGCCATTACAACTTTCCCATCCTTGGATGAGTCTCCCCTGATCGCTGCCAGCTCCATTTCTCCATACTCGGGTCCCGTTGGAATCTGCAGCAATTCAATGACAGATAATCGTGGCGTAGATGCCGTCATCACCTCGTCTCTCACTCTGGCAGCTACAGGATACTTTACGCCATGCTGCATCCAGAACAGCTTCCCGCTGGCGCTTCTGATCCAGATATGTGTTGGGAAGAAATCAGCAGCCTGATGAGAGGAAGTAGCCGATTCCTTCACCTTACTCCTTATCCATTCGTAGCGATTCCCCCATTTCTGAGTATAAAACCGCTCATTCCTATCATTCACAGTAGAGAATTGCTTCGCGCCAAGTCCCTTCATCGTCACGCTTCCGACATGATGAACAAAAGTATCACCGGCAATTCGCATCCTTTTGCCTTGCAAGCGTAAGCGCCGATTCCAGTCATCATCCTCGAAGTTTCCAACTTCATACCCCTCATCCAGATATCCTACCTGTTCAAAGGTGCTGCGCTTCATTAAAATACAGAAACCTACAAGGCGACTCGTATCCCGCCATTTGCCGGTATCACGGCGATTATAAGCAGCTGCAAATCGAGGCAGCTCCGATAATTCATGATAGGGAACATCTATTTTCTGCTCCCCGCTAATGTAATTCGTAACCGGGCCTACCGCTGCCGTATCCGGGCTTTCAAACAAACAAGCCAGCATCTGGGTTAGCCATCCTTCCGTAACGAATACGTCATTGTTAAGAAGTACGATCGTCTGCCCCCTGGCCATCATAAGTCCAGTATTAATCGCTTGTGCGAAGCCCAGATTAGACGAATGCGCCGCGACACGAAGTGAGCCTCTACGGCGACGCAATGCCTCCACCGTTCCATCCTGTGACCCATTATCAACAATAATAATTTCATAGGGTGATACGGTATGGGCTTCTATATAATCCACGCTTTGAAGCAGTAATTGCTTCTGATTATAAGTCGGGATGATGATGCTTGTTCCCTCGAACCAGGTGCCAAATGTCTCTTTGCCGGATTTAAAGCCCTTGTCGTAACCCGTACGATACCCCTGCTGGAAATCGGCTTTACGGGCCGTATGTCTGGTATTCCGCAAGAAGCTACCTCCCCTCTCATGTGAGCGATATCTCGCCTGAAGTGATTTTATCCGCCAGATGCCCCATGTCTAGAGCAGCCTTTCCCAGCTCATTAGCGATTCTTGCACATAGAATGACAGCTGCAACACCGGCCGATACAACTGCTATATCGAATTCGATATGTGCGATCTGATTCATCACCCGCTGAATATCAGTGACACCGAGCACCGGAGCGATTACTCCCTGAACCTGAATCCCCAGAGATCGCAAATGCTTGGCCAAGCCGGGAGCCTCATTGCCAATCAGCAGAACTTTGCGCCCAGTCAGCAGTTGCCTCAGCCTTCCCTCTTCATTGAGAGCATAGTTAACGGTAGACGAGGTCATCTTCAGGGTTCGATAATTGATTCCGAAATACCGAAATACCGGGAACAATAACCCTTGGTAGGAAGGATGTCGTGAGTTAGGGATACCGACGATGCTTGCACTGGAAATTGCTTTAGATAACTCCAATCGCACATGGGAATCAGGAAGGTTTACTCCTGCATATGGCAAAAAGCTTCCCCAGCGCCTCACTTCTTCGATGGACATAACTGTATCATGGGCTAAGGTCAGCAGTTCTCCATCACCAAGGCGTACTAATGAGAAGGGCCTAGCGTTCTTAATTGCATCATCCAGCTCTTGAGAGACATCAGCAGTAGTGAGGATCTGTATTAACGATCCTGTCAGGCTCTGTATTCCAGCTTGTATAACATCATCCACTGTCAACTCTGGCAGCACCATCTGTTTCGGTATCCATTTCTCTACCTTGGCCTCTCCGCCATCATACAATCCTTTTCGATAGCCTTCTTCATAGGGCAAAACCTCGATATTTTGCCGCATTCTGCCCTGATTCGGAAGAACAGAGGCATGTAAGGGCGTCTCTGCCCGCCTGAATATTCCTTGCTTCTCTACAGCTACATCCGTTTCAGCAATCCGTGTGGGCAGTATTCTTCCCGGCACCTTGTTCCCATGCTTCCCGGTCATTCTTCTTCCAGCTTGACGGTGGCGCTTCCCCCAGCTCCGCCTTGTCTTGTCCGTTCTGCTCCACAAATACGAGCCGGCCCGTCTCCGCCAATGTCTACGCCATGGCATCCGTCCTCTTCGTGCCGGCGGTCCGTCATGTACGAGACCCGCTTGACGAGGTATTTTCCTGATTTTCCGACTTCTGCCGGCTGTTCGGAATTGATACCCTCTGACCGACATCCTATTCGCTCCTCTCCAAGCAGGTTGAACTATTCTTCAGTAACCTCATTGACAACTTGAAATACGAAATCGCTTCTGCCCCTTGACTCAGGGCAGTACCCCTCTCATATATACTTCAGCTTCACGCAGAGATTCCGGTGTACCTGCATCTCCCCACCACAGCTTCAATATGTCATACTCCAGCTTGCCCTGCTCCGCGTACCGATTGTTCACATCCGTAATCTCCAGTTCACCTCGGGCCGAGCGGGTGATGCCCTTAATCATGCTGAATACCATGTAGTCATACATATATATTCCTGTTACGGAATACCTCGACTTCGGATGCTTCGGCTTCTCCTCAATATACGAAATCAGCCCAGGCTGATTCGGATCGAAGACTGGAACTCCGTAGCGTCTCGGATCATCCACAGGTTTAAGCAGAACTCTTGCACCAATGTGCTGCTGCTTGAACTTCTCTACATAGGGTGTAAGATCATCGAGGAATAAATTGTCTCCAAGCAATACGACGAACTTCTCTCCGGGCGTTATAAATCCTTCTGCCAATTCCAACGCTTCGGCGATTCCTCCGGCGGATTCCTGGATTCGGAAATTCAGCTTTACACCGTAGTTCTCCCCGCTTCCAAAAAAATCGGCATAAAGGCCAGCTGACTGCTTGCCGATAACCATGAGAATATCAGTGATTCCGGCCTGGCGCAGCCGTTCTATGCCATAGCAGACCATAGGATATCTCCCAACCGGAAGCAAGTGCTTATTAACTAATCGGGTCAGCGGGTACAGTCGTGTTCCGGTGCCTCCCGCCAAAATCACACCTTTCATGGGCTCCCCTCCTTAATTCAACTCATCTATATAAACTGCCAAGGGTCTATGCCCCATTTCTCGATAAACAATCCTCGGTTCCTCTCGATCAGAGAGTTCCATCCATCAGGATGATGCTGTCTAAAGCTGGCACTTCCTGCGTGGTAGACTAGTGTATCCCCACATATCATAAGACGATATCCACGCCGTCTAGCTCTATAGCAATAATCATCATCTTCATAGTGTCCTGGTGAGAATCGCTCATCGAGCTGACCGAGCTCAGTGAATAGCTTCCGCTTGAACATGAGACACATTCCGACGAGCCTTGGCACCTCCTGCCATCGCTCAGAGGTAGACTGATTATATTGCTCTGCAAGCGCGTAATACTCCGTTAGTCCCTCCCATTGAATATCCACCTGCTGCCTTCCACTACAATAATTTGTTACGGGTCCGACCATTCCGATGTCTTGTGAACTATACAGTGTTGTTAACATATTGCTGAGCCACCGTGGTGAGACGATCACGTCATTATTAAGCAATAGTAGCTGATCACCCGATGCAATGCTTAGCCCTCGATTGCAGGCTGCCGGAAAGCCTGTGTTATCAGGCATGGCTACAAGAATAAGCCCTTCACGCAATCCGTATTCCGTAGTCCCGTCGCTCGATCCGTTATCAACGATAATGATCTCATAGGGTACTTCCGTGAAGCGACGAATCGCCTCTACACATGGAATCAATAAATGCAGACCGTTATAGGTTGGAATAATGATACTGGTTAAACCGAACTTGCTCAACGTCCATTCCTCACTTTCGCAAGCTTACTGCGAGTCATCCGCGTAAATTTCAACCGCGGACCATAGATCTTCATCACTTCCGCCAATGCCTCTATATGATCGCCAAGGATTAGTCCGGCTACCGAGTTGGCTGAACCTGTATTTGTACTGCGAATACGGTTATTCTTCACCACATTCACCGAATACGGTGCTGTTACAGTTAATCCGCGAACTAAGGCAAGTGCATGTGCCTTGGGAGGGATGATCAGGCTGGCATGGCCTAATGCATCGATAGCTCTGCGAGATAGAGCATGTGGAACAGCAGTGAGCGAGTTAGCTAATAAATCCGTGCGTCCAAGCGACATATTTAGAAACATCTTGCTATACGTCACACTATCCTGCTTTGCGAATGAAGGTAGGAACGGTGTAATATCATTGAGAGCCACATCGCTCCCTTGTTCAACAGCTACTAGAAAGGCTCCGAGATCCTCCGCAGGTAGCGCCATATCCCCATCGACGAACAGAACTGTATCCTTAATAGTCACCGCGGCACCAAGAGCTCTCCCCACATCATGGCCGAGCCGTTCTGGATAATTCAGCTTAATAAGACGAGGATCATGTTCCATAGCAGTGAAGCTCCCGTCACTGCAGCCATTCAGTACCACCACGATCTCCCCGAAGGGCAAGCGCATAAGCTGTGCAAGCACCGCATTTAAAGTCCTTCTCTCATTGCTGGCTACTACTACAGCTGCTGTCGTCCTTCTAAGTGGGAGTGGGATATAATGACGCAGCAGGTTGTCTCCCGCTGCATAACCATGCGCAAAAGCTGTGGAAATACGGAGTATTGGGGAATATCCCCTTCGTGTTCCCGCCGCGTGTGCCATGTACCATGAATTAAAGCATTGCTGCATGTGTTCACAGGAGCGTTCGCTTTCACTCTTGCCAGCGGCTGCCTTTCTTCCACCTTGCAAAGCCAGCCGTTCCAGCCAGTCTGTACCGGATGACCGTGCTTCCGCTCGAGTAGCATTTGCATCATGGAACACTTTCTTCCGCCTAGCAATGTAACCCTTTCTTCTATTGCGTTTGGCTATATTAACCCGTCGGGCTTTACCTTTACCAGTTGCTCGCATTCTTCCCATTCGCATACCATCACCTCACCTTGCCCCGTAGTCGGTTCAAGTCACTGTAGCCTCCACGCTGCCCCTGCTCCTGAATCAGCCAATGCACCGCATCCAGATGGTCGCCGACCACAAGCGAGGCCAGCGGATCGGACCTTCCCACTCTCCGGCGCACAGGATTTATGCCCCCCACCGCGACGGTTTTCGCTATTTGAATATTCAATCCCCTAACCGCTGCCACCGTATGGGCCAGTGGAGGAATCTCTAGCAGCTTAGAGCCTATTACTTCAAGAGCCTGACGGCTGAGCGCATGAGGTACAGCTGTCATTGAGGCACCATGGAGATCGGGGCGTGACAGCCAAGCATTCAGCGAGTACTTCGCTAACACAACAGGATGAGCTATTTGTCTGCCAACTGAACCGGAATATCCGTTCAAGGCTACGTCCACACCGGATAATACAGCCCTGACGAAAGGCCGCAGCTCAGCAGCCGAAATAACCATATCCGCATCCATAAACAACAGAGCCTGCCCTCTGGCTGCTTCCGCACCGACGCGTCGTCCAACATCATGCCCAAGCGGTTCGGCAAAGCGAATAACCCTCGCGCCAACTGCCGCGGCGATCTCAGCCGTTCCGTCCGTCGATCCATTTGCAATGACAATCGTCTCGCTACGTGGATGAACTTTACTAGCTTCACGCAGTACGGAGGGCAGTCGCGCTCTCTCATTCATAGCCGGAATAATTATAGAAACCATAGGATCGCGATGATTAACGATCTTCGGCAGCTTTGGCCTTGAAGCCTGTTTTCTGGTACTTGGGACCAAGCCTCTCTTCCTTCTTCTGATCAAGCCTGCACCTCCCCGTCTTGTTGTACCAGTCTATATAGAACAGTGTATGTGAGTGCGAAATTGACGCAACGGCAAATGTACATTCATGTGAATATGCAAAAAAAAAGCGCGTAAGTTCCTTACGCACCATTCATACCATTCTATTCGATTCCTCTCATTAATTGTCCCCAACGCTCCGCAGTTTGCTTCCAACGAAATCTACTGCGGGCAAGTTCACGTCCCGCGCACCCCATTACCCGGCGTACCTCTTCATGGTTAAGCAAATAAGAAACATACTCAGCGAGGCCTTGCTGGAGAGAACCGGGCGGAAGCAGAAATCCGGACTGTCCATCGGCTACAATCTCCGGAATTCCCCCGGTATTGGTGGCAACAACCGGTATTGCTGCGGCCATCGCCTCGACATTCACTAATCCAAAGGCCTCTTCCTCACCGGAGGGAACGACAACGACATCGGCCAAATTATAGCAATCAGCAACTCTGGGATACTCAATATATGGAAGGAAGACGATATGATCTTGATATGGTTCAGCCAGCTTCTTCAGCTTCCGAACGTAGGCGGTCTCACGTTCGGCCCCATAAAATGCACTGCCTACAATAACTAGCATTGCATCCGGTACGCGCTTCTGAATCGTTGGCCAAGCACTTAAAATATGATGTACCCCTTTGGCTGGCAGCAGCCTGCCTACATAGAGAACAACCTTGCGGTTCTCCCAACCGAAATCAGCCAATCTGGCCTGGCGGAGTGATTCTCCAAGTGGAGTCCAGCGAGGTGTGAAATCTTCCAGGCTGACCCCTAACGGATTTACTAGGATCGGGACCTGCAGACCCGGAAATCGAAGCAACAGCTCTGAGCGCAAATACTCGCTATTCACGACGATCCCATCTACTTGGTTCAACCAGCGGGAAGTCTCAGACAGAGAACTATAGGTCGTACTAATAAATGTTGTAGAATGGAGCGTCAACAGAACACGAGTGAACGGGAGTTTGCTCTTGATTTGAAAAGCCAATCTAGGTCGGTTATGCACATCTATAGTATCCGGATGCCATTTACGGAGGTGCTGGAGGATCGACTGTAAGTAACGGTGCCCACCTGGCAGACGGAAACACGGAACATGGCCTACCATGCCAAAGTTCGGAAGCTGTCTGTCGGATAGCCCGAATATGCGAATATTCAATTGATCGGACGCAAGCGGTACTACCTTCTCAATCACTCTCTCAACCGAGCTGCTCCTGCCTGATGGAATAATGAAGGAGCCGGGAGTAATCACCGCTACCTTATGGCGTTCCAATACAGACTTAGATCCCCGTTCTGTCATGACGATACTGTTCATCTCCAAACCTCCGCATAAATCTCTTCAAAGGTATTTCAATAGCTAATTTTGCTTCACCCACTTCTCAGTGCTGAAAATTAGCCTTTTTGATCACTCATTATATTAGATAAATATACGACCTTACTCTGTAAAATGTGCATAAAGTTAACAACAATAAAACAGGCTGTTGCCGCAGAACAGTCGTCCACGCTTTCGGGTCAGGCCAACATAGAGTGTTAAAGAAGCCTCAAGTAGGAAGGAGGAACACTATGGGACCAGACCACGTCGGAATCCTGCTTAATTCCAGCATGTTTCGTGGTATTCCCACAAGACGTACCGGTCAGGAATCGATAAATAATTACGAGGAAGTTGCTAAGGAATTCGATCTCATTCCCTGTTTCCTCCGCTTGGGTGATATCGATCTGAAACAGGGGAAGTGCATCGCCTATATCTACAACGGACGGGAATATACCAAAGCTATCATTCCTATCCCCAAAGTGATTCATAACCGGGCTCTCTACTCAGATCCGGCCGCCCACAGGAATGTCCTCCAGCTCATATCACAAGGAACAACCGTGTTTAACGCCAACAATCGATATCGTAAGGATCTCATCCACAAGTTGCTGTGGAACAATAAGTATCTTCGTAGTTACTTACCGGTCTCTGTCCCAGCGACATCTTCCGGACTGCAGCAAATGATGGAGCTATACTCCGACCTCATTCTCAAGCCAGTACGCGGATCGGTGGGTCACGGAATCATACGATTGAGAAAAGGAACCAAAGGCTGGGAGATCATTCATTATTCCTTACGCCAAAAAAGCTGGATCAAAGCGCGTCTATATCCGGGAGATCTACCGCAGTGGCTCGGAAAATTACTTGCCCGTACACCTTATTTCATACAGGAACGTATTCCCTTGCTGGAATACAATAACAGGCCGCTCGATCTTCGTGTCACTGTGCAGAAAGGGATTAACGGTACCTGGAATGTTACCGGTCTGTTCGCTAAGGTTGCCCCCTCCAATAGCTTCATCTCCAACATTGCCAAGGGAGGGACGGCATACCCGGCTCCTGTGCTGTTGGGCAACCTGCTGCCTGCCCCGATCGTCGCTGGCGTCTTGGCTCATGTTAAATCTCTGTCCTTATCAATCGCTTCAGAATTATCCTCAAATCTACCGCAGTTAGCCGACCTAGGGCTGGACATCGGACTTACGGATAACGGACGCCCTTACTTTATAGAATGCAACGGACGGGATCAACGCTACGGATTTCGCAAAGCGGAAATGACAAATATCTGGAAGGACACTTATCGGACTCCAATGGCCTACGCAAGGTATTTACTGAATCATCAGAAATAGACAGAAAGCGAAAGAAAAAAAGTAGCACCTAAATCTGATTAGACACAGCGTTTACTATCTGCTAATTCGAACATTAATAGGAGCTATCCCTCAACCACTAGGGACAGCTCCTTTCTGCATTAACGTGCATCTATTCATAACTGGTATCTTACATCAGCTACTCCGAAAGGCGGCAGGAAAACCGACATTAGTAGCGCAGCTCCAACGGCGGCACATAGTAAGAGCACAACCCAACAATCATTCCTCGAGTACTCTGAGGGGTAATAGTAGCTTCTTCTTCCTTTCCCATCAAAAGCTTTCGTCTCCATCGCCACCGCAACCCGGTGGGCCCTCCTAATTCCTTGGACAAGCAGCGGAACGATATACAACTTAAGGCCACCGATCCATTTCATCCCTCCTCGTAAGGAGCGGGCTCCACGGATTTTTAAGGCGTTACGGCGAATTTGCAGCTCCTCCCACACCATGGGCAGCAGCCTGATCGAAG
>Ga0256900_1000331_pt1 | contig 15976 bp, 24 predicted proteins | sample MC6MC0688MT_FD_190190 | JGI IMG/M metagenome (GOLD analysis project Ga0256900, IMG submission 190190) | Metatranscriptome of enriched soil aggregate microbial communities from Iowa State University, Ames, United States - MC6-MC0688-MT... | ecosystem: Environmental > Terrestrial > Soil >... | reverse complement strand
GTCAGGAGTAAATGAGATATTAGCATAATTAATATCAGGTAGAGCAATATTAACACCATAATTTTTCATCTTTCCTATGGCTTCGGCAACTTTACCATAGTTTTTATCTTTCTTTTTATCATCTTCCTCTAACTCCTGCGAACCAGAGTTTACAGTAAGGCAAGCAGTTTGCCAATAAATAGGATTGTATTTACTAAAAATATTCAATTGAATGAAGGCAATGATGGTATAAGCTAATACGTGTGGATCACTAAAACTATATCCAAGCATACGTTCAATTTGATGCCAAGCATAGTCTAATACTTGTTTGCGAATCCCATTTTTTAAACCCTGCTCAAAGAAAATAACCTTAATTTCTTCTGCGGCTTCTTTCTTTTTTTTACTTATTGATTTTCGCAACTTAGTACTTTGATATAAATCGAAACCAGCTATTTGCCCATCCATGGTTAATAACATAGCCTTTTCCTGAGAATCTGCAACTCCATTTACCATTTTTAGATGTTTCTCAAAAATAACTTGCTCATCCTTAGTTAAACCATATGCATCCATTTCTTCATACCATAAAGACAAGTCTTCTTTAAACTTAACAAAAGTATCAATTGGTTGTTCCTTACCATCTGACATAAGGCGCATAATACTATTTATGGCTGTTGTTTCAATCAATGTTCTTGGCTTGGCTTTTTTAACAACACTCTGACCAAGCATAGTTGAAAACTGGAATAAGTCTGGCACTCGCCCAGAACCAAGCATTTGAAATAGCTCTGCACTTTCTTTATCTATTTTTTCTGGGTGGAAATAATACTCAAAGGTTTTTCTGAGCGTACCTTTCCATTCTATTTCACCATTATCTAGCAATAGCTCTATTGTTGCTTGAATCTTATCATTAGCTTCGATTGTTAAAATCAGTTAATACCGCTGGTTTCCCAGTACTTTAACACTCACCTAAGAGTCGGCTTAGACTATATCATCATCCTATAAGGATGTTGGGCGCTATTGTGGTTATTAAGAGGACTTTACCTCTCCACTAGTCGTTGCACTTTCTAAGAGTGTACTCTTAGCTTAGCTCAGGATTGTCATATCTTTCGACTTAGAGTTCCCCTGAATTCACCCAATTTTCACTATAATATTGCTATTATAGGCGACTATTTTATTAATCGTATTTAATTCCCCCAGTAGCTTGGGAATCATCTAAATTAAATTGTGTTACAAAGTCTCCATTAGGTGAGCGCATTAATGCATTTGAATCATTGTATCCACGATTATATACCATTACACCACCTGCATGGGTAGAACGCTTATTAATTAAACCTTCAATTTTTAATGCAGTTTCTAATAGTTTTGGATATTTTTTTATTTCCCTAATGAATTCTTTTACTGGTTTTCGACCCTCTTCTTCATTGCCATATAGGCAATCACTAATACTCCAATGTTCTCCACGCTCAAACGGTATGAATGAGCCAATATATTGTCCATCTTCTAGGCTAATTCCTAATCCACGACATGCGGTATTAATTGCTGATTTAGGTTTTTCTTTACCAAACGTACAAACTTGAATAATATTTTCTGCCCCATAGTAATCACGCATACGCTGGAATACATATCTCTTCTTAGTAGATGTAATATCTAAGTCAATATCTAAGCTTGAGATATCTCCCATTTCTTTATTGAGATGTCTCCAATAAGGAATCTCAATACCATATTCAAGAGGGTTAACTTGTGTAATACCAATTAAGAAATTGATTAAGAATGCAACAGCAGAACCTCGTCCAGCCCCTAGCAACGAACCTTCTTTGCGACTGTCATCACCACAATCATCGCCCCAAATAATATTCACAATCATTAATGTGGTAACATAGTAGGATGACATATGCTGATGTTTAGACTTATCTGCTATTTCACTATTCATTTTCACAGATAGTTCCCATAACTGTCCAAGTTCTGAATCTATTCTGTCCATATATTCATGGAATCGTTCTCTAGACATAGTTTTATATGGAATCTTTTCAAAGAAACCTTCTTCAATACAATGCACTAAGTATCTGTCTTGGTCACTTTCGGAATTTGCCATATAGCCAATATATTTATATTTATCATATCCAGCTTTGAATGCATGAGACACTTCAAACTCTGGTAGTTTGGAAATGGGAATCTCTGTTGGAGCTTCTAAAGTGTAATCTTCACACTTCTCTCCAATTTCTAGAGAAGTTTTAAATGCTTCTTCTATAATACTTCTGTCAATGTAAGACATTTTTTCGAATGTTTCTTCAATAGTGTGTAGATAAGTATGAGCATAAAATGAATCTGTCTCACGCTCATCTTGCTTTGAGTTCAAATAGGCGCTATGAATCTCTCTATCCTCCGGACGTAGGTAATGAACATCATTAGCAATAATCATTTTAAGACCATACTCTTTAGATAGTTCTACCAACTTTTCATTGACTGTCCGTTGCTCATAGTCTGGAGATGGCTGTAATTCTAGATAGAAATCATCTTTACCAAATAAGTCTATATTCCACTCAATAAACATCTTCAGGTATTGTTCATGTAGTTTGGCATCTTCTATTCTATTCTCTTTATATGCCAAATCCATACCTAAAATATGAATACTAGATTCAGAGCCAAGACATGCTGATGTAGCCATCATTGTTCCTTTGTATTCTGGTTTAGATAATAGATTGTGCATGAATTCTTTCTCTGTTGGCACACGCTCCATAGTTCCTGTGTAGAAGCTATTAATCCACGCTTGTGATGATAGTTGTCTCATAGCGTCATGACCTTTTTTGTTCTTGGCTAGTAAAATAAAGTGAGGGAACTTAGTCTTACCGCCTCCAACGTAGTTGTCACGTACCTGTTCTAAACTATCTACAAGGTAAATTTCATTGCCGAGTATTACTTTAAAGTCTTCTGGCATTTTACCTTCTTTTTTCATTTTGTCTCGCAATTGCATAGCTTTTACATGAGACCCTATAAACTCATGGTCTGTAATAGAAATGAAGGCTAAATCTAACTCTACAGACTTTTCCAGTAGTGCCTTTACAGAGTTGGTACAATCTAAAAGTCGGATGTTAGAATAGTCTGTATGAGCGTGGGTTTCCCCTCGTCTATAAATAGTGTTACACATAGTAATATCAATCTCCTCTCTTATTATACAAATCTATTATAGCAAAAAAGAAATAGGGAGTCAACCCTATTTCCATGAAATAAATAATCCTAATTCCCTATTCGTTGGTATTTCAGCGTGCCAATCACTGTTCTTTTGAATAATTTCTTCAAGTCGTACTACTACCACTCCCCATGTGCGACTATCAATAATATTAACTGCTTCCAAAGCAACATCTCGCATAGCACTAAAATCAGCTCTGTCTATAAATAATTCTGTATTGCCCTTTTTATTTTTATCTTCAACCCAAGTTTGAATATACTCAATATAAAATTCTTCAATCACACTACAATTGCCTTTCCCCTCCGAGCTTAGTTGTGGAGCCTCCAGCTTTAATTGTTCTTTTGTTTTAAATCTGAACATACTATTTTCCCTCCATTTCATGAACATTTCCGACTTTAGTAAATTTTTCGAATTGGTCTTTGTTTAATACTGTTAAAAACTCTCCTGAACTATAGCTATATAGTCCATAGCCAATGTTCCAGTCTAGTTTTTTGATACAGTAATATTTATGTGGATTAGAAAGACTAACAACGTCTCCGTCATAGAATTTTTCTCCGTCTTCTCGAATATATAAAAGTTGCATCCAAATATAAGGACAATACTTGTTGCCTGCCAATCTCGCATTTACCATTTCAACACTGCTAAGATTCACTCCATCCCAAAATCCTCTATCGTCATCTTCATTTTCATAGACCATAATATTTTGCTCTTTATTCCAAGCTCGATATTCATTTAGCATTATTAATCTCCTCCTTATAATCATAGTATATATTGCTATATTGTGTAATGTCAATGTTATTATCTTCAATTAATTGTTTAGCTAGGTCTTTCCAAGATTGTCCCCATGCACGCAATAACTCCACTTCTGTGTTCAGGCTGTCAATAGAGTCATCCAATCCTGAAAGTTCGTATTCTGCAAACTCCAGCCCTGCTATATAGTCGTCTAACTCATGACCATTTAAGCCATCTGCGATAAACTCCTGTGCCGTTAAAATATGTTTCTTAATTTTATGAAAGTCATCACATGTATAAGGTACGACAGGCTCTCTATCAAATATTGTTTCCGTGTTAAATACTTCTTTGTGCTTAGTTTGTAGCTCATTTCTAATAATTTCAATCTTACTCATATTAATTCCTCCTAGTATTCCGCATTAGTGTCATCAACTATTGTTCCGTATATAGCAAACTCTGAGTCAAAGCTACAAGTTTCACCTAAAATGAAAGAATCCGTGATTGTTCTCTTCTTTCCTCTCCATTCCATTACCGTACCTTCTGTTCTGCGATTGGGTTGGGGTGCATTCTCAAACTTAGAAACAATCAGCCCAAGCGCACGACCTAACGCAATTGCCTTGCCGATATGTTCGTTGAATACTTCTTGCTGACATTCATAAGTTGCTTGTGCCATTATCTCACTTTCAATTTGATTTTTCATCTTACATGTGACAGATAGGCTTTCTGTATCTACAGTAAATTCTGCATCACAAATATATTTGTGATTTACATATTTATACCCTTTGCGACCAGTGACACTACCTGTGATATTCTTCATATCTTCAATAAAATTTTTCGCTTCCTCAATGATTTGAGCTCGTTGTCGATTTGATGCTAATGGTTTGGATTCTATTAGCTCATATACATCTGTTGTTTCAGGTGCTCTATCATGGTCTGCTGAGAAAACGTTATACATATTTCCTGAATCTCCTCTGAATCGAATGGTTTCAGATACTACTACTTTGTATGGCTTGTTTACAGTAGAGTGGTGCTCATGCGTGTCGTTAACTCGGAAAATAACGACATCACCTTCACGAACCTCCCTCTCAACTTTGCGATATTGTTTATTCTCAAAAGAAATAACTATCTCTGTTTCTGTGTTATTGGTTTTAGGAGTCTCAACACTCTCTTTCTTACGCAATTCACTTATAATTGATTTTAATTCAATTACTTCTTTTTCCAATAATCTAAGTCTGGCAACTTCACTTTCTAATGCCTCAATGCGCTGAGTCTTTGTTGGTTTTGATTTAAGCAATCTTATATTGCATTCATGTATATATCCATCGTCTAGCGTATAATCAAAATGACCGCTAGGAGAGCCGATTCCTATAATAGTTCGAATATCTCCTTTCTGATGCTCATTGATGTTTTCTGTTACAACTACCTTATTTCCGATGGCATATTTACAAGTATTTTTACTTTCTGTGACTATCTTTACCATATTAACATCTCCAATCTGCTATTTATATTTTTATTATAATCTATCAATTAATCATTGTCAATATATTCTCCTGCTTCTAATTCGAAAAAAGCCATACTTCCATCTTCGTTTTCTGTTTCTCCCAGAGGGTCTCCGTCCAACATTGCAAAGTATCCTGTTGGATAAAGTGTAACGCAATCTTTGTGATATATTTCATCGTTTACAAGAATCACATCATCATCCCAATTGAAAGCTTCTACACATGCCCCACATTTTTTTAATTTTTCACTCATTATTACCCCTCCTGTTGGTTTAATTCTAACATACCTTCTAGTTCATTTGCAAGATACATAAACTTATCATCATCTAAAGTTAAATTCATTCTCCAAAGAATAAATTTTTTACGCATCCATTCTTTTTTAAACGGAATGATGAAAGGCGCTTTCTTTTCATTTCCAGTCATTCTTTTCCAATTTCTTTCTTTCTTCTGTTCTTCATACTGTTTTTCTAGATATCTCATATAAGTAGTGTACGTGTTTTCTTCTCTTTCTGCTACTATTTCTTTAGTAAATCCAGTCGAAGAGTCATATAGAAGTTGATTGCCCCAACCTCCTCTAATCTTGATATTGATTTTGTTTTCTTGCTCTTCTAAAATTTCTCCTAAAGATATTCTTGGTCTCCATTCTTGATACTTTTGGATTTTCTGCTCTTTTTCTCCTGACATTTCAAAATCATATATCTGTTTTGATACTGACAATTTTATTACTTTACCTTTAGATGTGACTATATCAAAATATAATACATTGTCACGAGACCCTTGATTAATATAAATGTTATTTATATCTTCTAAAGGCATTTTAAACCCTAGACGATTTTGTAAAAATATACGGTGCTTTTCTAATCTTTCTAAACCTTGTGAAAATGCATGGCGTTTTTCTTCTTCTTTTAAATTATCTATTTGCACCATAATATTTGCTCTTTTTATATCTGAGGGGATGCTGTCGCCTTTAATACCTGATAATTCTGCTTCAAGCTGTGCAATATTATTTTTATTTTCCTCTTCTTTTAAATTATTTATTTGTGCCATCATGGTGTTTGCTCTTTTTAGTTCTAAAAGTCTATTTTTAAACTTTTCATCTAATTCTGGCGTTCTAATATCCACCACACCCACTCCTTATTTGTTTATGTACAGGGCTCTGTAAGCCCTTTGATTAATATTATTATACATCATTTATATCTTATGTGCAAGCTTTTAATTTTTACTTGTTTGAATATCAATATCTGGAACAATAGACTCTGGTCGGAAGATAACCTTATAATGGAATGGGTCTTCCTTTTTAGATTCAGTTTGCTCTACAAAATAGCTCACGTTATCACTCAATCCTAGGTAATGACGCTTATATTCGTCTTTGCCAACTTTACAAGTCACTTTCATGGCTCTATCAGAAGTCAAATCTAAAGAACATAAACCTTCTACCGTTAACAAGTATTTATCTGTAATACCATTAAAGAATACGATTCTACGCTGTACCTCAAAAGAATCTCCTGATTTACTCAAATTTTCATTTACTACATCGGCTTCGTTCGTACATCCTACCATAACAAATGCTGTCACACCTAAAATCGTTGCCAATAGTTTCTTTTTCATATTATACATCTCCCTCTATTTTTACCCAGTTTACTCTTCTTAAAGACTGCCAAATGAATTCATGCTTCCAACCATCTTGTTTTCTTTTTTTAATATCTAGATTAAGCTCTTTTAATGTGTTATAGCCTACTGTCTCTCTAGTTATTTTCATGATAGTTTTCACGATGCTTACCTCCTCTGATACCTTCCGATAAAATCAATCTTTTATTGGGAAGGAGACACTACATATTGTGTCTAAATTGGTGTATTTTTAAAAACTGACACAACATGTAGTGTTACAAAAATTTTCTGTCTACATTATACCTCTTCTACTAGAATTGTAATGTCTTCTCCATGGCGATTAATCAAGTTAGCAATAATTCTACGACGAGCTTTAGGACTCTGATTGTTATATTCTCTTAAGTTAATATCAATATAAGTATCTCTTTCTGAAACGATGAATCCACTACAGCCATATAGCGCTCTATGGAATTTAGCAGTGTGTGGATTTCTGAACTCTTCCAATAAGTCTTCAATCTTGCAAGCTAGTAGTCCATGTTGATGAGAATAAATATCTCCGTGTTCATCATAGTTCATAATTGTAACAAACACTCTTGCCTCTGCCAACGCTGTTTTATCAGCAATATTTTTTTCTTTGTCTACTTCTAATATTTCTTGCACATTTCCTAGTTTCACAGTATTATTCTCCTTTTTCATCATATAATTTAAATTCTGCTACGTCAAGATATTGAGTATACTTCCCATGCTCTTCCAAACATCTATAACACCCTTCTATTTCAGTTTCTTCTATAATCGTAAAAATATCTCCCTTGGAGTAGTTTTCTGGCTCCCATGGGTTTACAATAATAATCTTATCTCCATTTTTATACATGCTATTAATCCTCCTATTTAAATTTTAGCTCCAATCGCCATAATAATAGCTCCTATTGACATTATAGCAAGACTGCCAAAGAAATACAAGTTAATCTTTTTGCTATATTTTTTATCATATTTATTTAATGACCCAGTGTTGAATAGCACTCCAAGACCTGTCAGCATTGCCGTAAGACCTACAGTAATTAATATATTATTCCATAGAAACATATTGTCACTCCTAATCATATTTTATAGATAAAAACTTAAAGAAAAAATCAGACTCTTCATCACATAGAAAACTTCCTTGTTTGTCTAACACGTGCCAAGGGCTTATTTCTTCGTCCGTAGAGTATTCATCATACTCCATTTCTAATACTTCTCCTTTTTGATATGTCACACCATTTAATTCAAATTCTTTAAAAACAACCGCCTGTTGTTTGTTCATTTTAATTCTCCTTTAATTTTTATAGTAAACTTCACTGCTTTTTAGGGTCTTAGAAATTGTATTGATATCATCTTGACTCAGTGTCCACCACATAGTTTCTTGTGGGTACTGGCTTAGTAACTCTCCGTCTTCTAATTTAAGAGTTAGATTTCCAATGATATATTCAGTATTCTCTTTTAGATACTTCCAGTCTTTTAGTAAAATACCCGTACCCTTATAGTAGTATTTACCATCATCTAGCTGAAGAGTTGTAAATTCATCTGCAATAGTTTCTACTCCGAATTTATTTATTGCACTAATTGTAATTGTATGAGGCTTATTGCAGTGAGTATTTTCTTCAATCTCCAAATATTTTTTCAGGTGGTTTAATTGTTCTCTCCATTTTATAACTTGCTTCTGTTCAGCAATAGCATTATCAAAATCAAAGTCATCTTCCAGTATTTCTATTCTTTCCTCTGCTTCTTCAATCTGATCCTCCAAATCGCCAATTAAATAATTATACATTAGTGTTTTTTCTGTTTCAAACTTATTCATATTGCTTCCTCCTAATAAAAAAATGTGTATAACCAACTTGGCTATACACACATTATATATCTATTAAATTTTAATGTCAACACTTTTACTTGTATCAAAAGTAATTTTTAAATCTTTTGGAATGACGTAGGGAATAAAAATGTTTTCCAACTTCTTTAGGTACGCTGTTTGCTCCAGTTGTTTTATTCGCTCCACGGTTTCCTTGTCTAAGATGAACTCTCTTGGAGGAGCAACATAGGCATTATCGTAAGAAATTGTCTTATTAATATCCTCACTAAAAACTTTGTTGTTAGCCTGTGTAAACTCAATAGCCTTAATAATTATTGATAAATCTTCTCTTTCATAAGAAAAAGCCTTCCCTCTTTTTTCTCTATATTTCATCCCATTGCTCTTATCCATAAAAGCCATTGCATCTAATAACTCTTTGTTTGCATACATACCATTCGCAATGATATAGTCTGTCATGTCATATTCCTGTTTCCTGATAAATTCATAGTAGCCATCTACAATTGAGAAATGCCCCTTGATGCCTCTTGCACTGTCATTCAGTGGCACTCTGCTAATGATAAAACTATCTGTAGCAACATGGGTTCTACTCTGTTTAAAATCTTTTACCTCAACCTTTGAGATAATAGAATCAACCACATCATCAAAAATATACTGTTTATCTGTAAAAACATTTATTTTTAAAATCATATTATATTTCTCCTGTCCATTCAGATATGGTAATGCTATTTATAACATGCTTTAAAGAAGAGTTTATAATTTCTTGTGGAATAAAAGACTTCATTAGTTCTTCAAAGTGCTTCTTTTTCTCTTCAAAAATTCCTCTAAAGTCTCTGCCAAATTCAATATATCTATAATTTCTCTGTCTTGTAGTCTTGTATGCTACTTTTTCAAATTTGATAACTCCATGTAGAAACTTGAATCCAACACGGTATTCCATCTTTACACCGTCTACTTTTGCAGATATTTCTACATATGAATTAAATTCTGCCCAATGTATATCACCATGTTTAATATATTCTACTAGCATTCAAGAGTCTCCTTTAAAATATAAATTTATACTTACTACTTGTATTGTCCTCTACCTTTGTGATTTTAAAATGGTTTATTACGCACTGGTGAGTTTCTTTCCCCATATATTCATTAATTCCAAGTGTACCCACTACTGTGAGTGTTACATTATTATCTGTTTCGACCAAGTCGTAGAATCGCTTATCTGCTGAGAATTGTGTAAACTCTACTCCATTAACTTCAAATTTAATAGCTCCACCAGACGATATTTTTACATTGCTAAAGTCAACCTCTATATCCTTAATAGCAAACAGTGGTTGTTCTAGCCCTTTGCCCCAATATTTTTGATAACCTGCTACATTGTCAACAACAAATCTTCCTAGTTGATTAGCATTTAATTCAAAATCCACTTCAATAGTCTTTTCATCATGTGAAAACTCGACAGTTTCTACTCCTAGTAGCTTTAATCTTTCATCTATAGCTGGTATGTTGTCTTTAAGAATTGCCACACCTGCTGCGTTTTCATGTCCTTGTATATATTCGAACAGTTCTGTGGATAATAGTAAGCTCTTCGTTTCTAGAGTAAATGAATCAAATCCTCGCATAGAGCCTCGACACATTCCATCTGCATCTTCTGTTAAAATTAAAATAGGCTTTTGATAAAAGTTTGTTAGGCTACTAGCTATAACACCAGATAATTTATTATCAAATTTATCTTTTTTCTTAAAAATAATTGGGATAATAATATTGTTTTCTAAACCTTCTTCTTTAATTTTTTCTTTGATTTTATTAACCCATCTTTTCTTAGCCGTGTTTTGTCTAGCATGAGCATTTTTAGCTTGGCGGACAGCTTTCTTTAGGAAGGCTTCTGTCTTATTGCTTTCTGTGCGAGCCTTGGGATTCTCATGTATTTCCTCTAGCCCATGACCAATCATTGCTTCAAACAAGTCGATTTTTTCCTCTTGCGTGCCAGCTCGTATTAGACCATTAATTTTTGGAATAACATTGAATGCTAAAGATGTTGGATTAACCTTATCCCACTTTCCTATGTTTTGGAATATTAATTCTTTTAGCACTTCGTTCTTAAGATTGTTAATTCCTTCATATACGTAATATCTAGTTTCTGGAGATGTTAAGTCCATAACATCAGCAATATTCCCTAGAGCTGATAAATCTAAATAATCATCCGCACCATTAAATCCAAATTCATCATCTAGTGCTTGCAGAGTTTTATAAACTATACCTACCCCAGAAAACTGTTTATTAATATATTCTGGAGACAATAGACTGTTTACTACCAAAGCATTTAATGAACAACCTCCATCACTCTCATGGTGATCAAGAACACAAACTAGTACATTTACATCTCGCAATTCCTTATGAGACTCAAAGTCTCCACTTCCACCATCTGGCACAAATAGTAAATCTAAATCAGATTCCTTAACCCATTGTACGGTTTCTTTTGTAATTCCATGTTGTTTGCCACTATGAATAAAGTAAGATAATTCAAACATAGGGAAGTGTTTTTCTAAATAGCGATATAATGCTGTTGCTGAAGTATATCCGTCTTAAGCACAGCTAATCAGTGTCGGAGTCAACAACGACCCCGACTTTTGATGATTCACGTTTGCTAAATACTCTTACTGCATTAACAACTTTATCTATACGTAATAGCTTAGAATAATGAATAACATCATCCTTAGATGGATTTTTAATTTTATGCAAGTCTGCATTTCTATTCTTAGCTACTACTTCTAATAAATCATTTTCAAAATAATTTGATGGGCTTTTTAATTTATAAATAGTAATCACTCCTATTAGTCTATTTGTTTACTAAAAATTAATTCATCACAACGCTTTAAAATATTAATTTGGTATTGCACATCGTCTTTAGCATCATGGTCTGTAGCTCCTTCTACTTCACATTGCTTTTTAATTTCATCTTCTGTCAATCCTGATACTAATGAAGCTGTGCGTAAATGGGTACGTAAATCTTGGTCGTTCTTATAGAAAATTGGATATTCGAAACCATTTCGCTTTAAGAAGTTTTTAATCTTGATATTGTCAAATACTGATCCATTGCCCCATAGATAAATATCATTTCGTTTATCTGATGTCATATTCTTATATTTAAGACTATCTATCCACCAGTACAAATCAACAGCAGCAAACCTTTCTTCCATATGTTCATCTGTTACTTCTGTCAGCTGTTTGAATAATTCTGGATTACCTTGCGTCCACCAGTATAAAGTGTCCATTTCAATCAATTCTGGTTTAATAGAATGAATATCAATCTTTAACTCAATATCGCTAACAGTTTCATAAGTATTTCGGTCAATGGCTTTTGCATAAATTTGAAAGATAGCCGTATTATCCTGCTTTCCTAATGTTTCGATATCTAACATAATATCAATTATTTTCATAGTTTCTCCTCCTAAAAATTATTTTTTATCAACGCTTTAAAATAAATTCTCCACTATCTACTCCCAATATTTCAATATCGTTCTTTTTTCCATATTCAATTGCTCGCATAAAGATAAAATCAATCTCATTCTCAGGAATTATATAATCATCTTCAAAAACAATAATTAAATTATCTGCATTATTATCCATAACCACAGGTCTATATGTGCCATGGCCATCAGGAATTTGATCTACTCTGTCTGCCAAACTGTAATCTATTGCATATTCATTAGCTTCTTCTATGCCTACTTCACAATCTCCAATATGTCCTGTACAGTAAGCTGTCATTTCACGCTCAAAGTTTCCTGTGTAACTATCTGTCATAATTTTAATTCCATTGACAATAATTTTCATGGTTTCTCCTCCTAAATATAATCATAGAATACTGTGGCAATTGAACGGGCTGTTGTATAGTCATTATCATTATTTTTTAATTTTTCATATAAAGGTCTAATCAAATCATATTCTTTGTGATAATTAGCATTTTCCAGTTCACATTCAATAATGTCTAATATTGCTTCTGCATCTGTAATATCTTCATAACCATATGCTTTTAATTGACCTTCACACTTACAAACTGCGGACGGCTCAATATAGTCATACATGATATAGCCATACTCACACTTATCACATTTTACTTGGAAATAATCATTCACCCTCATCCACCTCTTCCCAGTGGCACTTATCGCCTATTAGATTCCATAACCAAGTTTCATATTCTGATTCTATTTCTTCATCAGTAATATCATCTTCAAATTCAAATATTTCTTCTGTTGTTTGTCCCCATCCTTCTGAGAACTCAAATTTAATTTTTTTCACTCTATATCCTCCGTCCATACTTTATCGCATACTTCATTCCACACCCATTCCTCAAAAGCTTCATTAATTTCCTGTTGTGTTACATCGTCGTCAAACTCAGCAATGTATTCGCTAGTAGAAATATTAAAATGTGGCTTGTAACAAAATTTAATTTTCTTCATAGTATCTCTCCTATTCCTCTGTGAATATTTCTTTCTTCTTGTTCATTAGCTCTTCTAGTACTTCTTTTCCTTTGTCTGATGGGCTTTGTTTTAACTCTAAGACTCCATCATCGTCATAAATAACGTATACTCTAACATATTGCGCCAACATTCTTGCCATGCGAATTAACTTCTTCTGATATTCAATAGATTTCTCATCAAGAGTATTGGAATTCTCTTTATCTAGTGCTAAAAAGACCTCTTCCACTCCTAAGTCTAATATTAATTTAACTTGAAATGATGATAGATTACTACCGCACAAAGCCAAAGAAAAGTTATTGTCAGGATACATTGACTCTACTTGAAGAACCGATTTTTCAGCTTCAAATAAAATTACCTTCTTCAAACGTTTTATGATTTCTTTGTTTTGCCAGTACCCATATAGATTAGCATAAGTGGGGTATGAATACAACACATCATCATGAGTTAAAGGGATATATTTAAACCCCTTATCTATTTCCCATTGGTTTAAGCTTCTAGTTTTGATTCCTATCAAGCTTCCATCATCATGTTTTCTATGAGGAATTACGACTCTGTGACGATAATAATCAAATTGAATTTCAAATTTGTTCATAGCTTCATGTGATATTCCATCTTCTAAAAAGCTTTGGTGGTGGTGGTGAGAGAACATATAAAATATTCTCTCATCATGTTTTACTAATTCAGCTTCTGGTTCTTTTCTTCTTTTGAATTTCTTATAATATAGCAGTTCTTCATTCTCTTTTTTCTCATTTCCGAAGCCGTCTGGTTTTTGATAGTGGGATTGTTTTATTCCTAGTTTTAAACATATCCAACTGACAGTTTCGGGAAATGATAAACTTATACCTTTTAACTTATGATTTTTCATCACTAATTCAAAAATATTGAAGTTGCTACTACAGTCAGTATAACAATGAAACTTTTGTGAGTCATGATAATAATATAATTTCATGTTTCCATCTGAGACATGGTGACAAATAGTATTAGTAATTAAATCTTCTTTCTTATTAGGTTGTTCAGAATGGTCTAAAATGTGCTGAGCCCCTAATTCAGTTAGAAGAGTTTGCATTTGGTCTAATGTTATTGACTCCATCAATTCTTTTGCATCCATTATAGCACCTACCAGTCTTGTCTTACATTTTCTACAGGAGCTTTAGACTCTCCAAAACCTTTCCCTTTAGCATCATCAAAAGATTCTGGAAGTTCATCTTCTGTATACCCATCATAATCTTCTGAAGACTCTTCGATGCCCACATCTTTATATGCGCTATCCATTTCTCTTTTTATTTCTTCTTCTTCTTTTTTGTTAACTTCTGTCTGCTTATATTCTTCTTTTTCAAAGTTTAAGTTGTCTGGGTTGGTGATAAAGTCTAATACCTCGTCTGCCGTCATTTGTGCATTTAAATCAAAGTCACTCTCAAATACAAACATTTTGGACTGTATATTAACCAGTTCATTTTTATAATTGGTTACAAACATGTCATGGTATCGTAAAGTACCCATCTCAAAATGTACCCATATACGAACAAGAATCCATCTATTACCACGATTTTTAAATACATTTATTGTATGAGTTGGTTCTAGCCCCATAGGTGTATCAACATCTTGTTTAATCTTATTCCAAAAGTCTAAATCTTTAGGAGTTAAAGGAATTTGAATTGCTCCTAAATCTAGTTTATCGACAATGGCTTTAGCTCCTGCAATTGCTGAAGCATCTAAATTGATATTTCCATCATCTTTCCATTTATCGTTTAATTGTGTTGATGTGCCAATCCAGATGTTAAATTTATTGCACATATTTTTCAAATGCACTGATAGAATACGTAATAATTGGTGTTCCTGCAATCCTTTTGCTCCACGCTTATGCATAGATTCAAACATTTTAGTTGTTGTTTGAATATAGTCGAAGAATACATATCCAACATCATGGCGACTAACATACTTTTGAATAAGATGTGATAAATCATCTGCATCAAAATCAAATAAAATTTCAAGATAGAAATGACTCTTTTTCAATATTTCTTTTGCCACAATTAATCTTGCCTGTTCCTCTTCTGTGATTACATGGTTGTGTAAATTCTCTTCTTCCACATTGGCAATATAACATAATAACGGAAGTACAATTTCCTCTTCTTCCAGCTCTGTAGAAATGAAAAGACCTTTTTCCATATTCCCAGTAAAGACCCATTTACCTAGAGAAATATCATAGACAATAGGCATAGTTTGATATGCTAAATCTGCCAGACCTCCACGAGTTTTACCAGAACCTGAGTTACCACTTCGGCAATATAGTTTACGTCTACGAGCTCCACGAGTAATAGAATTATAGAAGCCACTTTGGAAGGGTGCTCCATAGTTTGGCTGGCCAAAAGCTTTTTCCAAGATACTGTCAACGTTTTGAGCGCTGTGTCCACCAAACCCATCTACATCCATAATATAATCATCTTTTATTGTAGCTAGTTTTCCTTCAAACACTCGTGTAATTTGCTCTATTGACATGTTATTGAATCGTATGTTCTGCTCTATTTCTTCCTGAGCATTTTGGAATCCAACATTATAAATCTCTTCTACTCTTAAGCCAATAGAAGCATACTCTCGTAGCAGTGAAAACTTTTTTATTCGCTGATAATGATATTCAAAGTTTGTTGGCTCTCCATTTTCC
>Ga0256900_1000327_pt1 | contig 16011 bp, 1 predicted proteins | sample MC6MC0688MT_FD_190190 | JGI IMG/M metagenome (GOLD analysis project Ga0256900, IMG submission 190190) | Metatranscriptome of enriched soil aggregate microbial communities from Iowa State University, Ames, United States - MC6-MC0688-MT... | ecosystem: Environmental > Terrestrial > Soil >... | reverse complement strand
CTTAAAGGTAAAATGGTATTCTCTGGTAATAGAGACGAAATACAGAGATATTTTCAAGAATTAGGATATTCATTACCAAATAATAGAAATCCAGCAGATTATTATTTAGATTCGGCAGTTGAACTAGCTGATAGTCCAATTTATGATGAAGTTTGTGTAAAGTGGCAACAAAAGACCTCACAAAATGACGCTTGTAGTGGTATTGAATCTCCATTACCAGAATATAGTAAAAGGGAAGAGAATTTAATTACTGTATCTTTTTTTTATCAATATTTAGTTTTACTTTCTCGTGCTTTTAGAGACTTTCATAGAAATTGGTTTAATGCAGCTTGTCGTGTTGGTAGTAATCTTGTATTGGGAGGTTTACTTGGTGCTTGTTTTGGAGGTTTAGAAAACAACCAAAATGATATACATAAAATTATAGGAGTAATTTTCTTTCTCATAGGTTGCCTTAATATAGCTCCATTTGCTTGTATTCCTGTTTTTCTATCCTCTCGAGCTCTTTTTAATGCAGAACGGGCTGCTGGAATATATTCTACTCTGCCTTATTTTCTAGCGTCGATGACTTTGGAAATCATGGTAGCAACAACAGGGTCATTATTTATGGCGGGAATAACTTATGCAATTGCACATTTGAGATGGGAGATTGATAGATTTCTATACAGTATGATGTGTTTTGTATTCATTCATTTACTCTCTGGTTTTGTTGTACTTACAATTACCAATTTGACCATGTCTATGGACGTTACTTTTGCAATTGGAACATTCATGTGTGGAGTTTTTCAATTATTTGCAGGGTTCTTTGTACCAGTCCAAGAGTTACCAAGGGCATTTGGATGGTTACATTATCTCTCACCACTCTTTCCTGCATTTGCAACACTTTCAGTAAATGAATTCCAAGATAAAGCAATCGAATGCCCTCCAATAGGTCCTTGTCTTTATCCTACTGGTCAGGAGGTACTTGTTAAATATGGAATTGAAAACTTTTCAAGAAGTTCAGCATTTGGAGCTTTAGTAGGATGGACAGTATTTTTTTTCATTACTACATATTTTGCATTAGCATTATTAAATAAAGAAAGACGTTAAGGGGTGTTTGTTATTTAAAAAAGAAACTTATATAATATATCTTTATTTTATTTTAAAACATAGTTATCAGGAGAAAGAATACTTCCTTGTTGTGGAGAATCTTGATTCTTTAATTCTTCTAAATCTTTTAGGAATTTAATTCTAAGACCTATATTTCTTCCAAATATCTCTTGCCAAACCTGTGATTTTAACATGAATGCTGTTCCAAAATCTAATATACCACTACCTTCTAATAATTGGACCAAAAGGGTTTTGTTTTCATTGGTATACTGTTTACTATTTATCCAAAGAATAAAATGATTGTTTAGAGTTGATCTTAAATCATTTGCTGATTTACCATCCCATATTTCATAATGGCTTCCACTTTGAAGTATTGGTGTTGTTGGTGATGATAGCTGTTGTTGTTGCTGTTGTGGTTGTTGTTGATTATTTTTCATTGCATCATCAACTTTATTTTCTTCAACTATTGGTGTGGTGGTAGTTGATTTAGGGATAGGTGAACAAAGTTGATAAATTAGTAATCTAGAATGATGTTGATCTATTGTTTCAGATTCTTGTTTATCTTTTATGATTGAAATAGAATTTGGTTTAAATGATATATTTTCATCTTTGTAAATATTAAAACTTCCGTCAATATTGAGAACAGAGTGAAGTGAGAAAGTAGACTTTAATATTTGGATCGTTGATGGATGAATAAATTTATCATGTTTTAGTTCACCTTCAATGTTTCTATTAATATCAATGAAGAGATATTTTGGATATTTGGCACTTGGGGTTAAATCTTGGTCACAGCTATCACATGGTTTCTTCAAAGTCTTTTTAAAATTATTGGTATGACTTGTTATGTGTTTGGAAAGAGATTCCGAACTAATTTCATGATTGGAGTCAATGGTGATCTCTGGAATAGTAAAATAACTGTATGAAGATGGTGTAGTTTCATTACAATCAGGGCAATAATGAGTAAGCTGTAGACCAACTAGAGAATTAATATGATCATTGACAAAGAAACAAGATATTCTATCTAGTATTGTTGTCAATGTTTTTGAAGGACTTGATAAGACAGCTTCATTGGGAATATTCATTTGTTTGTATAATTCAGAGACATCAAGAGGATTGTTTGTTTTATGATTACATTCAGAAACAAATGTATTTAAACATGTGTAGAATGTTAAACTACTTGGAATCTTTGAGTTGTAGTCTGACGTAGAGAGTATGAATCTTAACCAATTAAACAAATTAGCAATCATTGGATCACATTGAACTTTTTCAGTGGTGATAGCTCTATATGGTTCAAGAGGACGACCAACAATCTTAAGATTAACATTCTTTTTGTTTTCTTCTGCACTTAGAATCTTTACTTCATCGAGAGGATTGGATTTTTGGTAGGTTGGAACATTATCTTTGTCAAGATCAAGAGTTTCAATATCTTTTTCAGGAGTTTTAAGTTCTTTATAGACATTGGTAAGAGTTTGCTCTTCATCTAATTTGATATACAAGTTCATTAGGGTATCTTGTAACATATCCATGAATAATGCATAGTAGGATGCAATAGTATTTGTTGGAATTTCACTAAAGATATTAATTGTAACGTTTGGACCATATGAAATATTTGTTAGTTTAAAGTCTTTGAATAATTTAACCAACAAGTAATTTGGTTGAACTTGAGATATTGACAATCTATTTTCAAGATTAGCTTTAATGAAATCCAAGAGATAATCATTCCATTCTCTAATCTTTTGTGAAATGTTTCCACAAGACTCTTGAATCTTTTTAGAAATATTTTTGAATGATTCCATTACTTGTTTATCAACTTTAACTGGTTCTGGAATGATATTTGAAAATGATTTATAACCGCTATTACATTTAATCAATATATTTGATACTGATATGATTCTATCGATAGGAGTTATTTCTAGTAATGTTTGAATATTCTTATCAATTTTTAATACACCTTCATTTGACTTTGAACATATTGTTTTACCTTTGATATCATCTTCAGTGTTGAGTAATTTAATCATAGTATCAACTAAATATGTTGCTAGAATCTCTAATCCATTACCAAAGAGTTTGAATTTAAAGTAACTTCTGAATTTTAATTTATCAGCACCAATCTTTTGTTTATAAATCTTTCCGGTTGCTTTTGTTAATGATTCACAAGTTGTAATTAAATCTTTGAAATATTGTGGACCTACTGGTTTCATTAACATTTCATTATTTTTTTGATTTTTGTTATTGTTGTTGTTGTTATTACTAATATTATTACTATTATTATTATTCTTATTTGTTTCATCATTATACTCTGCTAATTTTGCATTAAATGGGAAATCTATATTATATTCTTTAAATTGAGCTGGTCCAACAATGGATCTACCTGAAATATAGTTTAAGATGAGTCTTTTCTCTATTTCACTCCATTTGGGTGTTACTTGAGATTCAGTTGTAGAGTTTTGTGTTTGATATTTAGATATTTCTAATTTGATAAAGTTTATAAAATCATCTTCACTAAAATTTGAACCTATCAACATATAGTTTGTTCCAAATTCAGGTGTGATATCACAAATATCAAATTTGGCACCTTGTTCTGAATCATAGAATCCGTGTAGAATACTAGAGATGAATGGAGATGATTGAGTAATTTGTTGACATTTACTTATAAGATCAGCTTGAGTATTATCTAACCAATCTGTAATGACACTGATAATGTATCCTTTGTCTGCTTTATCAGACAAGAATAAAATAACAGGGGTGTCGTCATCAAAAGATGGAATTTCTTTTTCATATGAATTTGCACGTGGACATCCTTCCATTGACATTAAACAACTCTTTACTTCAGCCCATGATTTCTTAAATTGTTCAAATTCGTTTTTGAATGGTGCAAGAGATTCTTCAGTTTCAGAGTGTGTTGTTAAAAGATATTCAAAGATATCTTTCATACCCTTTTTAAGGTAGCTTTCTGGAATGATATTTGAATTGAATTTGAAAAACATTTTCAAAAAGTTAATCAAACTTGAGAAATGACTGGAAGCACAGATGTTTTTGATCTTGGACATAAATAACTTGAGTAATGGATAATTGGCGCCTTCCCTTGAAATTAAACCATAGATAGTTTCATATGAGATAAAAGGTGTTGGATAGAATGAAGAAATGATTAATCTAATCTTGATAATCGTTCCGAGGAAAAGATTCTTTTCAGAGACTATTATATTTGATATCTTTCTTTTATCTTCATACTCTTTCTCGACTTGAGCGATGATTTTACAAAATGTTGTTTCGTAATTATATGATTCACGACCTTCGAAAACAGACTTTATAGAAGCATCGGTAAAAGATAGATCCCAAAGTTTGAATGAAATGTTTGTAGAGATCATGATTGGATCAATATTTCTGGTGATATAGCTTTCAGACATGGACAACTCACCAAACGAAGCAATACCCCTACTAAGAATATAATTGGATGCATTGGTGCTGTCTTGGGGGAAATGAATAAACTTCTTTTTCTCATAGACCCCGTTGAAATCTTTATAGTTGTATTTGTGAACAGATGCAGAGAAGGCTATGACACACCATGTCATAGCATTGATTAAGAATTTGTTTAAAACAATACCTCCCATTGATTCCGTTTCTATAGGTTTGTTATGGAGACGATAACGCATACTACAATCAATCAATATACCTCCTTCACAGCCAGGAAAGTCTTTTAATATAACTGTAAGAGGAGAGGTTGTGAGATTTGATAGATGATTGTTGGCCGAACCAATAGAAATGGCGATAAAGTTGATAATACAATAGGCTCTTGCTTGGATCTCTTTGGATTTGTGTGGCGAGAGTCTATCAAACAATAATTCATCGATTTGGTTCTCCCAATTGAACTCTTTGTTTACAATTTTTGAGAAATGGGGAATATAATTTTTAAGATAGAGAGCATCGATTAGATCCTTGTCTTCTATTATCTTTTTGATGAATAAAAGATTCCTATCATTTCCATTCATAAAGAATCTATAGGCTAGTAAGAATAATATCATTCTTAAACTAGAAATATATTTATATGATGAATGAAGGTTTTTGACAGTCTCTATCAATTGTTTGAAACTATCCATTGATTGTCGTTCGATAATATCCAAGCACTGAGTATAGGTAAAGTATTCTGGACACTTTTGATCATACATGAATGGCATATAGAATCTATCATCCAATTGGATAGATGTATCAGAGATATGGTGTTTTGAAAGACCTATGCACTCTAATAATTCCTTGGATTGTAAAAGAGTCAATAAAGTCTTTTCGTTGATAATCTTTTTAAAGAGATAGATCTTGTAGACTTGAGTTTGGGGATCATCCACTAGAGATGGTGATAAAATGATTTTATAAATCTCTTGAATCTCTTTACCACGGATCTTTTCTTCTATCTTTTTGAAGTCAAAGTTGTTGATCTGGTTTGCCAATTGATCCAAAATAACACAATTTAAAACAACAAATTGAATCTGTTGAATTGGAGTAATAGATTGTTTGTTTTGATAAATTAATTTAAACTGTGCACAAAGATTACTATCATCTTTTTTCATTTCATAGAATGAGTAAAACAGAATATCAACAAGATTTCCATTAGTGATTGAGCTTAGCGAATGAGATGACGTGAAAATCATTTGAGACAATGTTGAAATTTTATCAAGACATTGTGAAAATGGTGTACCTATATATTCAAAACTATCTGGATTCTTTTCAAGGTGTTCATTGATCAACGATGAGAACTTGGAAGCATTCTCTGTGTAAATTAGTTTGAATAGATTACAAGACCAGCCAAGAGGTGTAGTTGGCTCTTTAATAAATTCCAAAAAGTACTCTGGATCATTTTGTAAGATAGGTTGCATAATATCCAATACACATTCTTGAGAGATTGGATAGTTTTTAATTTGATTATAAAACTTTATAGGATCATTGGTCGTGAATGTATCAGAAAAGAAAACCATGGTTTGTGGATCTTCTATATCAATATTAACCAATATTTGATAGATTGTATGAATATAATAGATTTCAAATCTATTGATATTGTAATTTACAATCTCTGTTATTTTAATTCTATTGAAAAGATCTTTTGCAACTCTAAGCCATACAATTATAGATTCCCTGGTTGGTTTAGTCATTGTACCAAGCTCTAGTAATCTTGATTTAATCTTTTGATTGTAAAATTGAGTTAATTTTTGAACGGAAAAATTAATTAAACATATCTTTAGATCTTGAATATTGAGATTATCACCAACCTCGGATATATTTGACAAGTCGCTTAAAAGCTCAATTAAAAAGTTTGAGTTCTCATCTAATAAACTTTTAATTGGTATAATAGAGTTGTAGATAAACTTGATTATATCGAGATAATACTTTTGAATGATAAAGTATTGAAGTATTTGTGAATACTTTCTATCATCTTTGAATGGCATAATGATATCCATTAGACCTATAAAGAAATTACAAAGATTTGGATCGTTTATACCAAAACTTAAACTGGAAATATTGAATCTAAATCTGATAAAGTCTAATTTAAAGAGACCGAATAGATATTTAGAGGAATTGATATACTCTAGTACCTGTCTGATTGGATGTGATTCAATATAGAAACAAAGATAGCAATAGTTTAGAGCTATATCGTTTGTACCACTTTCTGCCAAAACTCTATTGATAATATTCAATAGTGACGTCTCTATGTAAAAGTAAAGAGGAAGTTGATAATTGGTGTCTGCTTTATGAATTGGAAGTGTGATTGGTTCTAGTTTCTTTATAGAATTCAATGTAGGCAAGTTTGGTAGATCAGATGATCTAATTACTAGAGAAACAAGTTGATAAAGTTCTTTAATATCGTCTTTTGTCAATAATGAATCCTCATTGTTATTTTGATCTAGTTCTGGATCAATGCTCATGGATTTGGGATCACTGTAAAAGTTATCTCTATATTTCTTTGAGATACTTAGTACTCTACCAATAGAATGATGACTGGATAGAATCTTTACAATGTTTGAGGTCACCGGTGAGACATAAGATACCAAACTACCTTCAAATGATTCAATGATTGATTGTGAATCTTTGCCATACAATATACCTTCACTAATATTCTCAAGAACTTTAATAAAGTGGAATGACATAACAAATTGATTGATAAAACTTTCAATGACAGACTCCATCCAAATTGGATTTCGTTTGAATAAAGATAAAAGCATAGTGGTTCTCTTTTTAGAGTTGGTGTAGAATTCTAGTACTCTACCAGTTAATCCGCCAAATCCATGATTATATGGATTCATAGACAACGATATTTTACTAAGATTTTGTAAGAATATATTTTCAAAGACTTTGAATATCTCTTCTTTCTTTGGAATGGATTCTATTTTACAAGCAGCATTGATCAATGATCTGAATACAATCTCTTTGCTCTCTAAAACTTTTTGATCATGTGCCATTATTTTCTTGAGTCTCTGTTCTTCAGCTTCTTTATTTTCAATATCTTGTGTACACCAGCTACTATTATTTTCATGTTGATCATTAATTCCCAGTGAGTCAATATACATATAATCGTTGCCATTTAAAAAGATAGAATTGCTTTGTAGTTGTTTGAGAAGAGAGTATTCTGATGGGAATCCATAAATTAAAACAAATAGTTTGGATTGATGGAGATCAGAGAGACATTCAAAAACATAGTTTACAACATTTCTATCGATTATTGATGAATCAACAATCACTATCAATAGTTGATCGGTGTTTGATTGTTTAAAACTATTCAACACAGTTTGACATTCAATACTAGACTGGATCATTGTGAGATGAATAACTCTAGTTTGATAGTTTTCAATTTGAATATTTTCTTTGTCAACAAGGTCGTCTAGAATCAACGATGTATCAATATCTTTTAACGATACCAAACTTGGTGAATTACGAGTGAATATAGTCCATTTGTTAGATTCTCTTTTGGCAGTATTGTTGAATCTGTTTCGATACAGTTTTCTCAAGAATTGAATAATACTAAAATGTTCTTGATTCTTAAAGTATTCTGTTAAATAGTGTTGAGGTAGAAAACTGTTATATTTAATAATGGCTTCGGGACGTGCGATTTGTAAGAGCTTGTAGTTAAACATGGTCTGCTCACTAATATTATTCTTTCTTGGATAAAATTCTTTTTCAGTGTCTTGGAAAGTTTTGGAATAAGAATAAACAAGTGATGGAATGGTCTCAGTCTTTGAGAAGCCAGTTAAAAGAAACTCTTGAGATTGACTGATGTGGATCTTTTCTACAAAGTCTTGAGATGAATGTAAAAGGAAATCAAATCGATCGATTGTTGATTTCTCAAACCCAGTGTTTTTAAATTGAGTCAATGCATCAATTGAGAGGTAATACTTTTCAAATCTATTGATCCATGGTGTTTGTACTTGACCAATTCTTGAGAGTGGCATATGGATGAGTACTTTGAATTTAGGATGAACTTCAAAATGAATTGAATGAGTACCAAATGATACGTTGGATAAATACATGGTTTTGGCATTGGCCTCTCTAGATGGCATTAAAATAAAATATCGATTGAATAATTCATAGAAACATGGATCAATAACCTCCGTGTTGACCAAAACAAGTGTTGTTTCAGTTGCCATTTTAGATTTAATTAACGAGAGTACTTGAACAAGTGATTCTTCAGATTTATCATTACCAAAACCACCAACTCTAACAATAGTGTGTTCAATTCCTACTTCTTTCAAAATATGAAGAGACGACTCGTTGGATGGATCGATTAGCATTGAGTATCTAAATATAATATCACTTGGTTTCTGTGCATCATCCAAATCCTCTGAAAGTGATCTCTTTAATGCATCAATGGTGTTATTGGTCTCTAAAGATGCAGGTGGATTTAAACGTAAGTATTCAAAAAACTCTTTGGCCAATTCTTTGAAATTAGAATGTGGAATACCTCCAAAGTTTCTTTCTAGACAATTCAATAGTGCAAGTGGGAGATCAATTCTCTTTTGGAAATGCTCTTTGTTGAGTTGTTTGAGGAAATACACGAAATCTCTTTGATGGAAAAAGCCTTTGGGAGCGTATTTGTTAACCTTTTCATATGAACGACAGAGTCTCGAAACTATTTTCTTTTCTTTCTCATCCAAAGACTCTTTGTCTGTTTTATTAAAAAGACAACCCATGACTAAACTTCTTTCATCTTCATTGGTGATGGTCTCTGGATGAATGAGTAGCATTGCACGATTAGTTTTAGCAGCATCCAATATCTTGTTGCTGAGAATAATAATACCAATATTGTCTTTGGGATCATCTCTTTTGGTAAACTTGTCAAGATATTTATGCATAACTTTTAATGGTGACTTTTCTTCATCGATAAGACTAGCCTCATCTAAAAATAATACACAGGTCGATAGATTTGATTGAATGGCGCGTTGTCTGTTGATGGCTTGTTTAAATTTACTTTTGACCTCGTTATCGGTTGTATGTGGTGTACATTGATATCTAAATGGCTTACCTTCAGGCATAAAGCAGTATGGCTGTGATTTATCTGCTTTGTTCATGTTGTCAATGACTATAGTAAAGCTCAATGTCTTTGAGCAACCTGGTGGACCAACAATACACAATGGAATACCACAATTGATTGAAACAACTGTACAAAATATATTCAACATAAGACTTTCCGTTAAAGCTACACCGGTTGGAAGTGTAGTATATTTACAAAGTGATAAATATCTATCTTTGAAGATTTGTAAAAAGGTTGAATCAAAGATCTCAACCTTTCTATCCAGGAAAAATTGGAATTCCTTGGCCATTTTATCACGATCAGGACCTGGAATGAATCTAATGTAATAGGTGAGAGACATTGAAAGGATTAAAGATACCCAATGCTTTTGTTTCTCATTCATATTGATATTTGATCCACAGGTGACTAAGGATTGACCACAACTATTCTTGATAAAGAATGTGTAGAGGTCAATGGCTCTAACGATATCTCTCATTGAGACATGGATTCTCGATTGTTTGGCAACTCTTAGTTGATTTTGACCAATCATAATAGCCTCCTTTAAATGAGTTGAATAGGGCTCTTGGTAATTTCTAAGTAATCCTTCAATAAACTTTTCTTCACTACTGACATTGAACTCACCGAAATTAAAGTATAGTTGATTCATGGATGGTGGTGGATCATTTACAAGGAACTCATCCTTCATAGTCGATGACTCTGTTCCTGTGTAGTCGATGGGATTTTTACATAAACTCTTTGGATTCATTGCTCCAATCCATACAATATTGTCAACACGTAATGGCATTCCATCTAAAGTACCATCAGTAAAGAGTTCATTGATAAGTGCCATGGTGTCATTAGGAGATGTATTGAATTCATCAATAAACACAACCAATTTGAGCGATTGATCTATTAATCTTAGATCCATAGCCTTGTTTTGAAAGATATTAACTTTATCTTTAAACATTGCAGAGTTGTATTTTTGGTGCATTATAATTCTATAAAACAGAGTCTTAAATTTAACATTCACCAACTCTTTCAATGCTTCGTTTAGTAACTGATTCGTTGTAATAATTGGACTACTTGATTTATCGATGGCCATCAACAATGAGCCCGTTTGGAGATCAATAAGTTTATGTTTCTTTAGAGTCTTTTGAATAAACTCTTCTACAACTTTAAAATGAGATGAATGGTCATCAGACATTTGCGAGAAACAACCATCAGGTGTTGAATCAGTGTTGGCTGTCAATAGAGTATTGGTTTCGGCCATCTTTTGAATATCTATAATATTCAACTTTGATTCTTTTCCTGTTGTTGATATGATCTTGTTGGCAAACTCTTGTAACTCAAAAAAAATCTCTGTCAATGAATTATTTCTTGCATTGATTAAGAGAGAGTAGAACTTGAGGATATGGGTTTTACCTGTCCCTGTGTCACCTGTCAAGATTAAGGATTTCTGATTCTTTATCTTTTCATGAAGAATCACTATTCGAAGAGTGAATTCCGGTGTGAGTATATAGTTGTATAATTGACTAAGGTTTTCAATTATATATGTATGAGACTCAATACCAAATGCTTGAGAGACTGTTGACATAAACATTTGGAAGCTCTTTTCATTCAAATCAATAGCGTGTAAAAATGGTACCTCTAGTTTCCTTTTGTTTGATGTCTCATGATTGATAATTGTACGAGTTGTAAGGGCAGGTGGGTTCTCCCAGATTGCATCGACGGAATAGAGTTTAGGATCGGCCAATGCAACAGCTTCTAAAATAAACTTTTTATACAATTCTTCTGGAGATGCAACCTCGATACCTGTTCTCACCATTGCATCGTAGAGAGAAATACATCTGGCCAAGAAATCCAATCTCTCACTCAAGAGAGAGAAAAAGTTATTTCTGTATTGCAAACATGATGGATTTGATAGATAATCTAAATTATATTTACCATCAACAATTTTTGTAATATGCTCCATGTATTGAAGTACGGTTAAAGTTGAAAGTTTGCTTTGAGGTACCTTTTTATGGAAAGTTTGGTCATAGTAATACAATAAACATTTCTCGAGTTTCTCGTTTATCTTCCATTCGGAACTGTAGACTATATTATCTGCTAAATTGAAAATCAATGGAATGAATTCCTTGGCATAATATTGACACTCTAATGCCAAGTTAAAATTGATCTTTAATGAAGCAGGAATGAAATCATTCATAGGTTGACCAATTTCAACATAAATAATTAATTTTGAAAATATATGTCCAATATCAATCAATTCACCATTCTGTTCATTCATAATAATACCAAACATTATTAAATGGTAGATAAAGGAATTGAAGTGCTTGTCTTCGTATGGAGTCATAATAACATGAATACAAAGCTCTCTTGTTGGATTATTTGGACAGTAGATCTTACTCATTACACCTTGAACCAATTGAGAATAATTTGTGTTTGGATGGATGAGTAGAGTAAGCTTATTAGGCTTTTCTTTGGCAATGAAAAATGATTTACCTGATCCAGAAGGCCCGCTGACAAGAAATAGGTCTCTACTTTGGTGCTTCCAATAAGGTTTTATATTCTCCCATTTATATTCACATTGGTATTCTGTTTTATCAATAAACTCAAAGGCACTATTTTGAGTGGTACTAATGATATAGAATCTTGAAAGATGATCAAATCTATGGTCATTGTAGTAGAACGATAATCTATGTAAAAGTTTTTGACAATTATCAGGGAACCCAATCAAGAAGAACGCTCTGTCACAGAATGTTTCAAGTAAATAAAACAAATCATCAATCTCTTGGTTGATTTTATGACCAAAGAATATTTGATTTGAATGTGGAAACCCTGAACCATTCAACTCTACCATTGACAAATAGATTTGTTCTTTAGTTTTAATATAAATTAAATTTGGGCCTGTTTCAGTAAAACTACTGGAAGGCTCTTGGAACACCTTTTCAAATTCATTAAATGCCTTATTAATATAATCGTGAACGGCAAGTCCGATATTAATATTGATGATTGAGGATTCAATGTATTCTTGAGTAATGGGTATTTTAGAATTTGAATAACAAAACTTGACAAACGATACCAAAGTTTTGGCAATTGATTTTTTGAGAACCAATTCTTGCTTGCCTTCTCTGTTATTCAATATTTGTTTAATTGAAAGATAGAGAGATGAAATACTCTGAATACGAAGTAATCTAATTCTAGGAAGAAAAGATTTCATTTTGTCTCTCCAAATGGATATGATGTTTTTGTATTTATCACACTCCTCTTTAATTTTCTCTTGGGAGTAGGTTTCAATGGATATCTTTATACAGATACCAAAATACTCGGGTGTAAATAATTGATCCAACTCTGTATGAGTCTTATGTATTTCCTCTAGTTGCGCTAAAAGATTCTGGTATCGCGTTAGAGTATCCTTTTGTTCATCACTGATATCTCTGAGTTTTAAACCATATTCCCAGTCCTTTAGTTTTTCACTCTTATAATCTATTCCATTTAATTTAATAAACCAGCCATCTTCGCCAGCATAACGTGAATGAAATTCAGATTTACTTAGAATATCACATATCTTTTTAAATGTTGATGTACCGTGTTCAAATGCATACAATGATCTTAGAGAACCCATATTTGATCGAATGGATTCTAAATTATTAAAAGTATTATCTAAATTCTCCACACATGGAAAAGTTGACAAAAGTGATTGACAAAATTGATTCAAGGAAAATGAAACGAGTACTTGAGGCTCCTTACTCTTAAACTCTTTATAAACTTTAAAAATACTGGATAAACAATGATAAACTATCGTAGCTGAATCAATAAGACTAGAACTAAAATGATCAGAGAACAGATTTGTAGTGATTAAATTAGTTCTATCATCAAATGATTGTTTATCTTCAAATTCTGAAAAGAATTCTATCATGTCCATATTGATGACTGAGAACAACTTGATTTGAAGAGTGGTAAGACCACCAAGCATCTGTTTCACCTTTTCTTGAGTCTTTTCTATATCTTCGTTTTCAAGTTGATTTCCACTGAGTAAGACTTGTAATTTTTCCAAGTTATTCTTAATTTCATCGAAATCACTGATGGTCATAAACGATTGTTTCTTGATAAACTTGTAAAACGGTTTTAAATCCTTTTTCATTGAGACCAACGAAACGGTTTGTTTAAAGTACTTGATAACATCCTCCACCATAACCTTTTCCAACAAAAACATGGATTTCTCATAAATAGATTTAATATCTTGAGTTGGTGTCTCTCTTAGCAAGAATAAAAGATTGGTATGTTCTTTTGACAGTGTTCTAGTCAAGATCTTATCAATAAACATCTTTGATTTGGCACAAATATTATTTAGATCATTTTTAATCTCCTTTGCGCCTTGGTTCTTGTAAAAGTCAAACACCTTTTTAAATAACTTTGAGTCGATGTAGGTTTCGATGATTTCAATGGTCTCTGATTGCAAAAGATAAGAAATCTTATCAGATAACGTAGTAGTTAAATGTGCTTTTAACCTATGATATGCACCCCTTGGATCAACTGAATATGTAATTATCTCTTTTTGAAACTCTTTAAAACCAAATTCTAAAACAAATTGAAATGCTCTATAGAGGTTCTCATATTTTACTTTGTTTTCATTATATTCTTTTAAAAGTTCCTCATAGGTTTTAACTGGATAACGACTATACTTTGTTGATTTCAATGATTTAATTGCTGTAATTAACTTATTATAATGTTCTTTTTGATTCAATGGTGCTGATTCCAATATATGGTTATAATGTTTAATATATTCTTGACCCAAAATTTCAAAAGACTCTAAACATTCTTTTTGTTGTTGTTCCCAATGATATGTTTGATCAAATGTAAATGAATATATATCAGAATTGAAATTTGGACCAAGATTTAATTCTGAATCTGATTTAATTTGATCAATTTTTAATCTAAAATATAAGAAATGAATAAGAGTTGGTTGTTTAATGTAATTGGGGATTGTAGATTTGATTTCTTTGTGAAACTTTTCAATAAAATAAAAGGTAATTTTAAAGAATACAGGAAACATCTCTTTTGTTAACTTTTTACTTTGATTTTGAAATCTAAGTTCAAGTTCTACAAGATGTTGATAAACTTTATCAATTTCTGAATCATATACTCTAATCTCTATATCTTTTTTATCATTAAATAAATCAGGTCTATAAAGTGAAAAATAAGCAGAACGAATGATATCTTCTTGAACATAAAAATAAAAATTAGATTTAAAAGTTGTTTGTTTTGAATCATCCATATTCAAACCCATTATAAATTCATACAACTCTATTAATAAATCATACTTTTCTGATTTATTTATTTCACCTTTTCCATATCTTTCACAAAGTATTAACCTAAATGATTTTTTATTTTCAAAAAGATCAAAATATTCATTTTTTTGAATTAATTCTTTAAAATCATATTCACTTGTACTATTAATAAATTTATAGAGACATGATGATTTAATTTCAGGAAAATTCTTTTTTAATGATGAATAAATTCTTGAATCTCTTTTTAAAAGAATTGAAAATAAACCTTGAGATTCATAGTTTTGAAAATATCTAGGATCTGTAACCATCAATATTAAAACAAGATAAAAAAATAATCTATTTTGATCTATATCTTGATCAAATTTACTTGCCATTGAATGAATTCTACTTGCTAATACTTTCTTATCTTTAAATACTTTTACTAGATTTAAATAAAGACATATTCTTATTTTATTAAATGTTACTGAATCATAATAACCAAAATGTCTTGTAATCTTATCAAATATTTCATCTTGATTTTTTAATTGTGAAAATACTCTAGCAAATATTTCAATTTGTGTCTCTGACATTGAATCTAAAAATCGAAATAGAATATCTGTTGATATTAAATAAAGACCTTTATGATAAAATGATAATAATAAGAAATAAATCTCATGTTTTCCCCATTCCTTAACATTAACGCTAAATGAATTTATAAATTCTTTATATTTTGGTTCAAAACAATCAAATTTAATTCCACTCTGTATATAGTTTTCAAATTCTGGTTGTATAAGATTAAATGATTTTTGTTTATCTTTTAAATATTTATTATTACTAAATAAGTATTCAAATTTTTTCAATTTTTTTGGTTCTTTAAGATTAGCTGCAACCTGAGCAATATCTGCCATGCTTTTATATGGCCCATCGAAAAACTCCATCATTTCAGTACTATTACTATTATCATCTACTTTATACATAATGCTTTTCTTTGACATCTTTTAATATTACAAATTTATCTTGTTGCATATACCCCACAACAAGATGATCATATAAAAATATAAATAATGTTACACACAAACAAAAAAGAATAAATATAGATATATACACACACAATAGAAAATAGAGTAGAACTTTTATCTTTCTATAGCTTCATATCATACTTTT
>Ga0256900_1000312_pt1 | contig 16436 bp, 15 predicted proteins | sample MC6MC0688MT_FD_190190 | JGI IMG/M metagenome (GOLD analysis project Ga0256900, IMG submission 190190) | Metatranscriptome of enriched soil aggregate microbial communities from Iowa State University, Ames, United States - MC6-MC0688-MT... | ecosystem: Environmental > Terrestrial > Soil >... | reverse complement strand
TTTCTTTATAAAAATACAACTTAGTCGTTAGCAATTATCCACTTCAACACTTGCTGCTGCTTACCATCTGTTAGCCAGATATAATAAACTCCTGAAGCATAAGCATGAACAGGAATCGTATATTCCTTAACTGATTTAAGCTTTAGTTCGCTGATCAGCCTGCCGTTAATATCAATAATACGCATAGCAGTCATAGGTTTTTCCGATTTAACCAGGGCATCACCACCTGTCGCCGGATTAGGGAAAACAGTAGCAAAGTTACCCTTAGGTAATACATGGTGCACGCTGGTACCGGTATCAACAGGCGGGGTTACGTAAAAAGAATCAAACAAAACCCAACCTAAGCTCGTATCATCGGCCTTATGATAAATCGTGGTTTCTATAGAATCCAGGGTTTCATAATCCCAGCGGTTACGCTGCGCCCATACCGTGTCCGGGGTATTATTGTAGATCGCATATAAAGTATCATTAAATCCGTTGCCGAAAAAATGGTTGCTTCCTGTATCCGCCACATTCACGGGATCTATACGACCAAATGAAACTTTCGGTGAGCCATTGTTTCCGGACTTCTGTATAGTTGCCCCCCAAAGGTTCCGGGATATGCGGTTATTTACGGCGAGAATATTCAGGGAAGAATCACCCAGGATATTAATACCGCTACCTCCCATCATAGGCAGGCCTTCAATATTGTTGGAATCGATTACATTATTCGCGATCATTGCCTGTATACCACGGCCATTAACCGCAATACCGTACCTGTTTTTTGAAAAGGTGCTATTACGGACGGTTGCCGGGTAATTAGCCGGTGTAACATTCAGGAAGGCCAGGCCGCCAACTTTAGGATAGGCTCCATGAATTTCACAATTTTCAATCAAAACGCCATCGGCATTAGCTGTACCTATATTGATCTGTGGGTAGTTACCGTTGGAAGTTCCATTGTCCCTGAAGACAGAGGTCTGCAGCTTGATCGACGAACCGGAGTTAACCGATAAAGTAATTGCACTTCTTGCGCTTTCATAAAAAAAGGAATTTTGTAACTGGAGATTTGAATTCAGCAGGCTTACGGCACCACTCGGGTTGCTGCCGGTATGGTGCGTTTTGCGCATAGTCAGTTGCTCCAGCATAGCATCGCTGTTGATAAATGAAATACCATTACTATGTAGCAGGGAGAGCCCCTTAATGGCAACCGACGTTGCGCTGTCAAACCGGATTCTCAAAAAGGACTTTGAAGTATCTGCAGCGACCCACATAGCCACTCCGGTGGAATTGATCTGTACTACACTCTTTTTAAACTCGAATGTTGCCGCAGAATCAAAAGCAACATAAGCGCCTGAATAATCGGTGAAGGTATCTGTAGGACTGAAGATAATTTTGGCCCCTACATGATACTCATTGTTACTCAATTGAACGGCAGCCGGGTGGTGCGCTACCAGGCTGTCCATATTCCAGTTCACACCTGTTCCCGGAGTATTAATAATTGTTTGTGCGTTTAAATACGTACCGGTCAGCAACAGGCAGGTAAGCAGTTTGGTAAATTTCGTCATGATGATTGAGTTTATTCAATATTAGTAAATAACGGGTTTGGTCGCCATAATAAGATCTATTTCTTCCAGCACCTCTGCGGTAAGCTTCGGATACACCTCTAATGCTTTCAGGTTTTCCCGCAGCTGGTTTTCTTTGGTAGCGCCGATAATGGCGGTGGTTACATTTGGATTGACAATACACCAGGCAAGGCTTAATGTGGCTAAAGAAGTTTCCAGGCGGTCTGCCACCGTCTTCAGTTGTTTTACGCGATCCAGTTTTTCACCGGTCAGCGTTTTATCTTTCAGCCATTCAAAGCCATCTAAGGCTAATCTTGAATCTTCAGGAATGCCTTCATTATATTTCCCGGTTAGTAAACCTGAAGCCAATGGGCTCCATATAGTGGTACCCAGACCGGCAGTTTTGAACAGGTGCAAATAATCGGATTCCATTCTCCAGCGGTTAAACAGGTTATATTCCGGCTGCTCCATTTTGGGCCCTTCCAGGCCTAAGCGATCAGCGATCGCGTTGGCCTCCATAATTTCTACTGCGGTCCATTCTGAAGTGCCCCAGTAAAGGATTTTACCTTGCTGAATCAGGATGTTCATACTGCGGACAATCTCTTCCATGGGCACTGTTCTATCCGGTCTGTGACAGAAATAAAGGTCCAGGTAATCTACCTGCAATCTTTGCAGCGCTTCTTCACAGGCTTCAATAATATGTTTTCTACTTAAACCATGTTGGTTCGGTCTATTATTATTTCCCCTGCTGCCAAAGAAAACTTTGCTGGAAATTACGTAGGAACTACGCTCCCAATCTTTCGATTTCAGTACCCGTCCCATCATCTTTTCAGACTCACCCAGGGCATATACTTCTGCATTATCGAAAAAATTAACCCCATGCTCATATGCGATAGACATTAAACGGTCAGAGCTGCCATCATCGATCTGCTTGTGAAAAGTAACCCAGGACCCGAAAGACAACACACTTAATTCTAAGCCGGTCTTTCCCATTTTACGATACTCCATTTCCATAATTTAAGAATTTTCAGGATACAAATATAAGCCTAAACCAGGTTTAGGCCGGTTTATAGAAATGTGAAAATCAAGCCGGGAGCGATAATTGAGGCCACTACGCATAAAAAAAGGTGCGGGCAAAAATTGCCTGCACCTTTTCTCTAAATAATTAAAATATTAGAATTTATAACCTACTCCAAGCTGGAAGTTATGGATGGTTCCATAATCTACCCTTCGTCCAGCCTTTATAACTTCGGACTTATAATAATCAGTGATCAAAGCGTGGTAACGTGCCGCTAAAAATAAACCTTTGCAGATATAATAGTTCACGCCCATTACACCTCCTAGCTGAAAAATATTTACATCATAATCTGCAATAGGAGTAAGTCCACTATGGTCAGTAGTGCCAGTAGTTTCTTCACGGGAAGAAATATTATAACTAACGGCAGGTCCAGCATATAAGGAAAAGCTGGGCGTAAAGAAATATTTAGCTAAAACGGGAATGGATAACATATGAGCCCGGCCCATATCAGTTCTGTTTTCTCCAGCCAAAGTGTAGCTATGCCCGATGGTCATATAGCTATAATAGGCTTCTAATTGCAATTTAAACTTATCGGTTCTGCGCTTAAATGAAAATTCAACCAGTCCACCTGCATATACTCCCCGAGCAAACTTGTTTTCAAGATTGGATATACCTTTGGTATTTCTATTGGCAGTAGTCAGCATACCTCCTGCCTGAACGCCAAATCTGGCATATTGCGCTTGTGCTGCTATCACCAATCCAGAAAGTGCCGCAATTGTTAATAGTATTTTTTTCATAGATTAATGTTTATTGTTGTAAAAGTAATCTGATAGATTCAATCTAGTATCAAACGAAAAACAGTAGTAGCATATTATGCCACTACTGTTTCATATTAAAATAAACTTGTTTTTAATCAAATATTTCTACAACAATAATTGATATAAATCATTAGAACTTATATCCTACACCCAACTGGAAGTTATGAATTGCTCCATATTCCGGTCTTATAGTACCTGCTTTATAATAATCAGGAAGTAATGCATGATAACGAGCCTCTACAAAAAATCCTTTGTAGATATAATAGTTCACACCTGCCATAGCTCCAAACTGGAACATATTAATATCATCTTTAGTATTGCTGTTATACTCACCAGTATTAAGCCCTGTGGTTTTTCCATTTGAAGAAAGAACCAGATTAGCGGACGGACCCGCATACAAAGAGAAACTAGGTGTAAAGAAGTATTTAGCTAATACTGGTATAGAGACCATGTGTGCACGACTTCTATCATCTAAATTTTGATTAGACAAAGTGAAGTTATGCCTAACCGTCATATAGCTATAATCAGCCTCTACCTGTAATTTAAACTTGTCAGCCTTGCTTTTAAATGAAAATTCAATCAACCCACCAGCATATAAGCCCGGAGCAAATTTGTTCTCTAAGTTTGAAATACCTGTATTATTCCTGCTGGCTGTAGTAAGCATACCACCGGCTTTAACACCAAATCGCGCGTATTGCGCATTTGCAGCTACAGTCAGTCCTGAAAATGCTGCGATTGTCAAAAGTACCTTTTTCATTGCTTATTGTTTTGTTTAGTACACCAAAATTAGCTATAAATCCAGTAACTAATTGTGAATGACTGGCTAAAGAGCTGTTTATCAAACAATATTTTTATTAATTATGTAAATGCAATTAGCGCTTAGCAGGCTTACAAATATTGATTTAACGGGTATCAAAAAGGTACATCAACTTTAATCCGAACACATTATTAAATTGGTCTGCCCGGCCGAAAGCGGTGAGATCCTGGTGTTTCTTACGGATGGACAGTAAAGAATATTGAAACCTGGGTGTGACAAAGAAGCCGGCGCCTATATGAAAACTCGCTGTCATCAAAAAACTTAAATCAACTTTACGGAAGGGGAATTGATACAGCTGACCACTATGCGTTATGATTTTCTCTTCCGAAGCTGCCAGATAGCCAATAGCCAAACCGGCGCCATAAATACTTTTACGAGGTCCACGCCAATAATTGAGTTGCAACGGTAGCTCGGCATAGGTCAGCCGGATATCCTGGCTTTGCATAAAGCTCCCGGTGCCGGAGCCACTTCCCGAAGCACCCTTACCACTATAAAGCACCTCCATACTCCAGGCCAGGCATCCCTGCCCAAATTCAAAATCGGGAACAGGGATATAAATAATTCCTCCTAATGCCGGACTTAATTTATTATACCCTTTATAGCCATCACCATCTACCTGCGAAACATTAGCACCTGCCATTAAGCCTCCGGTCCATTGTGCCTGTGTATAATCATATTGCGCCATCGCCTCAATGCCTGGTGCCCATAAAGAAATCAGTGCAATTGGCAGAATCTTCCTAACTTTAGGCGGAATTTTAATAGAGAACAATAAGCAAGCAGTAAACATCTAAAAAAGTTATGAGTTTCAAATATACACCAACTGCACTAAAAAAGGTGGAGCAGATATATGATGAAGCCAAATACCTTGTCCGATATGAAAAAGGGAATTTTGCTTCGGGATATTGTGTATTGGAGCATAAAAAGGTAGTGGTGGTCAATAAATTTTTAAATGTTGAAGGCCGCATCAATGCCTTGCTTGAAATATTACCCTCAATCAAAGTAGACCCGGAGACCTTCAGTGGAGAGTCGTTAAAACTGCTGGACCAATTGAATATACAAATCCAGTCCTCGGCGCCAACAGCAACCGATACAGAGGAACAAGCGGCAATACCAGGAGGAACGATTACTGAAGCTCAAGAAAACCCGAAAGCGTCCGAAAGCCCGGAAAATGAAGCGGATAACATTGTCTAAAATCTTATTAAGCCATATACATTGAAAGTCACTTTTTTAGGAACAGGAACTTCACAAGGCGTCCCGATGATCGGTTGCGACTGCGCGGTATGCACCTCTGACAATCCTAAAGACAATCGCTTACGCAGTTCCCTATGGATCCAGGACGGCGATACCAGTGTGGTCATCGACTCCGGTCCTGATTTCAGGTACCAGATGTTGCGCGCTAAAGTAAAAAACCTGGATGGCATTGTATTCACTCATGAGCATAAAGACCATGTTGCCGGGCTGGATGATGTACGCGCGTACAACTATTGGACACAAAAAGATGTAGACCTGTTTGCCAATGCAAATACCGAAAAGATCATCCGCTCTGAATTTCATTATGCTTTTTCAGGAATCAATTACCCGGGCATACCGCAATTGAAAATTCATCCCCTGTACGGGCAGGATATACAGATAGGCTCTTTGACGTTTAAAACGATCAAAGTCCTGCATTATAAATTAGAGGTATATGGCTACCGGATCGGGGACTTTACCTATATAACGGATGCCAATTACATCTCCCCGGAGGAACTGGATAAAGTAAGAGGCTCTAAAATACTGGTATTAAACGCCCTGAGGTATGAAGACCACATTTCTCACTTTACCGTAGCCCAGGCAGTGGCTTTGGCGCAGGAGATAGGCGCTGAAACAACTTATTTCACGCACATGAGCCACCAGATAGGCTTACATGATGTAGTCAACCAAACCTTACCCCCGGGTATACAGCTGGCTTATGATCAGCTCAGCATTGATATTTAACCGATACAGATTGCTCCTTTTTTTATACAATATATTTATTCGCATTTACCAGGGCCTCGCAGGCCTGGCAGCACAATTTAATCCTAAAATAAAGCTATTTGTTAGCGGACGTAAGCAATTGCTCGAGCAGATCGCTGCCGACTTTAGTCAGGAAGAACGGCAACCGGTGTGGTTTCACTGTGCCAGCTTAGGAGAATTTGAACAGGGCCGGCCATTAATGGAAGCGCTGAAAGCAGCCTGCCCCGAGACCAGGATATTACTTACCTTTTTCTCTCCTTCCGGCTATGAGGTCCGGAAAAATTACAGTGGCGCAGATTATATTTATTATCTGCCTATGGATACGAAAAAAAACGCGCAGCAATTTATTGCCATCACCCGGCCCAAACTAGCCATTTTTGTGAAATATGAATTCTGGTACCATTACCTGAATACCTTGAAGCAAAACGGCATCCCAAGTATCGTCGTTTCAGCTATATTCCAGGAAAGACAGGCATTTTTCAAATGGCATGGAGCATTGCAGAGAAGAATGCTACAAATGCTGCATTACCTTTTTGTTCAAAATCAGTCCTCCATTGAGCTCCTTAAGCGCATCGGCATCCTTAATGCAGCGATAGCAGGAGATACGCGGATAGACAGGGCTTTAACCATTGCCCATACTGAAAAGAGTTATCCAATAGTTCAGGAATTTAAAGGGAAACATAAATTAATCGTGGCCGGCAGCACCTGGAAAGAAGATGAAACTTTACTGCATGACGCCTTGGTACAACTCAACAACCCGGCAATAAAGCTGCTCATAGCACCACATGAGGTCCACAAAGATCATATCGCGCAGATACAGGAACTATTCCAGGCATTTCAACCTGCATTATGGTCAGCACAACAAATAAACGCTGATAACAGGGTCCTGATCGTGGACAATATCGGGCACCTGGCTTATCTCTACCGTTATGCAGACTATACCTGGATCGGTGGCGGGTTTAACAAGACCGGCATTCACAACAGCATTGAGGCCGCTGTTTATGGCAAAGCACTCACCTGGGGACCTGTATACGACCGCTACCAGGAAGCGATTGATTTGATCAACAATGGGGCTGCCTATAGTTTTTCGGATGCCAGGACTTTCGCCAATCAGATCAGCGAATGGGAAAATACTTCAGAAGGGCATAAAAAAGCCGGACGAGCGGCCCGGCAATATATTGAATTGAATAAAGGTGCTACCGACAAGATCTTAAGCTACCTTAAGCAGCAAAATATTTTCTAACCGTTTCCAGTAAAGAGAGGTACGTTTCGTCTTCTTTCTGCCAGCCGTAACGCTCCATTGCTATCGTAGACAACCATTCCTGGGCTGCTTTGAAATCATTACAGAAAACAATTTTGTCCAGGCTCTCTTCGTAAGCGGTTTTGTTATTGGCGAACAGCTCGTTCATATACTGGTATTTATCGTTGATCCCGATAAAGGAGCGGATATCTTTGATCTTCTGTTGGAACACATACCCTTGCTTAGGACTTTCAGATGCATTATCCTTTACCTCCGGCAGCTCAAAATGTATTTCGGTATAAACCGGTTCTTCTTTTACCGCAACGATGTCTGAATCCAGTCGCGGATAGTCGTCATCATTGATTACGTGTTGCTCTTTAGTATCCTCCTCCTCAACAAGCGCTTCTTCTTCAACAGGTGCTGTAGCTTCCGGCACTATGACTTCCGTTTCTGGAGCAGCTGGTTCATTTTCATCTTTTGCTTCCGGGGCCTCAGTTACGGTTTCCTCCTCCTCAATTTCTGTTGCCTGAATTTCCGGTGTTGGCATTTCAGCTGCAACAGGAACTTCGGGTGTTTCAATTTCGGGTTCCTCAATCGTAGTTGCGACTTCATTTTCAACAGGTGCAGCTACCACTTCAGGTTCTGGTTCACGACTTGTGGATTGTTCGGGCTTTAAATGCAGGCCCATTCCCTGTTTTGCCAGTATATCAGTCCTTGCATCCAAAAGATCTGCGTATAAAACACGGGTATAATCAAGCATCAGGTCCAGGTCAATCACTTGCTTTTCCTCTTGCTTATAATAAATGTCTTGTAATTTCCTCAGAAGATTATGAATGCGTTCCATGTTTAAAGATGTTCGTGCAAATATAACAAATACGTACCATTCGGTTCAACACAAGATTTTGTAAAAAAGCGGGCATGCTACTGCTCTACATCATAAAATATTTTATAATATTTCCGCCCTTCTTCATCCACACCCTGCTCAATCATGCTCCGGTCGCCATGTATATAAATATGAAAATTTTTGTCCAGCTTGATCACACTTTTATAGCTGCGGGTCTGCTTTTTGAGCGCAGCGTCAGAAATATCAAATTGGTTTTCCAATTGTACTTCATACTGGTTTTCATAATCACCTTTATATTTGGCGAAACGATCTATGATCTCCGGCTGTGCCAATACCTCCTGTTCGAATTCATGAATATCGAAACTTTCCTTTTCTTTAAAATAATGCATGGAGCGGTTCAGCAGGTCTACCTGATCGGCCTTACTTACTTCAAAGTTTTGCGGGAGATCCTGTAGCACAAATTCTTTATACATAGACATGGTTTGGTTGGTATGAAAGAATTCATTCTGCATTTGTTGCACTTTCAGGTAATCATCCAGCCAGTATTGTGCTTCACTATTTTTATTACTATTATCGACCACTGCTACCTGTAGCTTTCCCTCTTCATCCAGGATCACTATAGCGCCTTTGTCCAGCTTCGCGAGGTTTACCCCTTCATGCTGATCGATCTCAAAATTATTGTCAAAGGGTTTTACTTTCAGGAAAATATCTTTCTGTTCCGATTTGAAAATACCTATTGCAGGATACTGACCGCCCTTAAAGTCAAAAGCTTCATAATAGACGACATAAAGCTCACCGGCCTTTATTTTGGGATGATCACTGCATTCATAAAGATATTTCGCCAGTGAACGGGATTGTTCAAAGAGGGATACTGGGTCTTCCAGGATTGCGGAAGCATAGGTATAAACTTCGTTCAGGTCCAGGTTAGATTCATGAAAAAATTCATAAATAGTATCAAACTTAAAAGAGGAAATAAAATAGCCGTTCAGCAGCTCAGAGAGCGTATCGTCTATCTGCAACAAACCATCCGATAAAAAATAACCTTCTGTATTGGCCTTATTGCCTACTTTATGTAATGCTATGGGTAAACTCATGTTGAATCAGGAAAAATAATAATATAAATAAGATTGTTTACTTACCGCTCATCCGGCCTTTACTAAAGGTGTAATAGGCCAGAAAGGCGGCCAGTGCCATGAATAAACTTCCGAGTAAAAAGGCCGCACCCGGGAAGTGCACCACTGCCTGCTCTCTTGAAAAATAGGAAAAAATACGCGTCATTAACAAAGGACCGATAATCGCGGTACCGCTCATCAGACTGGCCAGAATACCCTGCAGTTCTCCCTGCTCATTAGCCGGTACTTTAGAGCTGATCACCGCCTGTAAAGCAGGACCGGCAATACCGCCCAGGCAATAAGGTACCAGGAAAGCAAACATCATCCACTCCTGCGCTGAAAATGCAAACAGTATCAGCCCTAATGCATAAAGACTCAAACCCAGGTAGATACTTTTCTGGTTACCCAGCTTCGGGTTCAGCCAACGAATCAATACACCTTGCACCAACCCGGTAAGCACACCTACCGCGCCCAGGGAAATACCGATCATCCGTTCATTCCAGTCAAACTGGTATTTAGTAAAGAAGCTCCAGTTACTGTTGACCGCATGCGAAGCCATATACATTAATATCATCGCAATAATCAGCCACTTCAGTTCAGGGTACTTTCTGATCTTAACTACAGTACCTAAGGGATTGGCCCGTTTCCAGTCGAAAGCCCGGCGATTTTCGGGTTTCAGCGACTCCGGCAAAGCAAAATAACCGTAGATAAAATTAAGCAGGCAAAGCAATGCTGCCGCCAAAAACGGGATACGGATCCCAAAGCTACCCAGGAAACCACCGATTACCGGCCCGATCACAAACCCCATACCAAAGGCAACGCCGATCAAACCAAAGTTCTTAGCCCGGTCTTCATGAGTACTCACGTCTGCTATAAATGCACTTGCAGGTGTGATACTCGCCCCTGTTATACCGGCAATAATCCGGCCGATAAACAACATACTCAGGCTGGAGGCAAAATACAGGAACACATAATCCAGGGCAAAGCCTATTAATGAGATCAGGATAACAGGCCTTCTGCCGAATTTATCGCTGAGGTTACCCACCAGCGGAGCAAACAAAAACTGGGTAAAAGCATACGCCGCGATCAGCGAGCCGCCATACTCAGCAGCTTTATCAGCTCCTACCTGCATAATCTCCCCGATCAGGTCAGGCATTACCGGGATAATGATCCCCCAACCTACAAAGTCGATCAGTAAAGTGATAAATATAAAAGTAAGCGCATTGCGCTTTTTTGATGTTTCCATAAAAAGATAAGATAAAAAATGGCGACCTGTAAGCCGCAACAAATTTCAATGAATTAATACGTATTGACAAAAAAGATTTATAAAACCCCTGTAAATAAGCTTTGACGACAACAAGAATAATAAAAAATTGCCCTATGATAATATTTGCAACAGGAAATACGCTATATAATATAATAACCTTAATTATAATTTTTATGAAACATGGCATGCTCTTAGCTTTAATGCTATTGTTGACCACTGCTCCTACATGGGCAGACAATAAAAGAATCAACCTGCTGGAAGCAGTGGAAAAACAAATGGTGCATTATTCCGTAACGCGCACTAAAGCTTCTTTTAATAGTAAAGGATTAACCGTTGCTATTACCAATACCGGCAAAGAAGCATTAGTAGTAAAAATAGACCCGGCCATGATATTTGCACCGGAAGACACTACCTACCAGGACCTGATGCTGCCGGGCAATGAGGTACTTTATGTAGGGGCCGGCCGTACCAATACGCTCGAGGTGCAAACTTATTGTGCCAAAAGCGCCGCCCGCTCTCCCGGTACTGAATTAAAATTCCGCTTTAAAAAACAAGGAGACAGCAGCAGCATTAAAACCCTGGAATATATGCGCCAGATCTCGGCAGGACAAGACCTCGCGCAAAAAATCGTTTGGTTCCTGACGGATGAACGTAAGGATCTGAGCAGCGTTTACGAGGATAACCAGAAGGAGCAATCGCTAAAAATGATACAGTTTCTGAGCAAATTGTATGCAATAGAGATACCGGGATACCGCACAGAAAGAGGTATCGACACCACGCCCGGAGCAGTAGCGTTGAGCGAAACCGTACTCAAATTACACGTCCGGATGGAATGGGAGCAGCCGGGCCCGGAAACCCTGAGCCTTTCTATATTTAATGAAAACAATGAGAAGATTGCCTCCTATTTTGAAGCTATGGCAGTGCGTAAAGGCCGCGCAGAAATAACCGCTTCATTTGAAACCATCAGTTATCCTAAAGGCAATTATTATGTAAGGGTATACAATGACATCGGTAATGTGATTAAAGAGGTTAAAGTTCCCTTACAGTAAATGAATACCACCATAACCCGAATTGGCCAACAGTATATTATTCTTTCCATTTATTGAGCCATTTCTTTTCTGCTTCCTCCAGCTTTTGAATCTCGGCTTTATAGCCCGGGTCCGGTATATACCATTCGGTCATATTGGTAAAATAATCCTGCAGCGCTTTATCCTTAAAAACATATCCCCTGCGGGCAAAAGGCAAGTTGCGCAATATTTTCTGGTTTACAGGTGTTGCGGGCGAAGGTTCGGGAATGGTCGCTTGCTGGTAAATGGAAAAAGGCAGGCTGCTATTATTATAATCAAAATGATCGCTTCCTGACAGGTAGCGCCAGCTGTAAACGAATAGTTCACCACGAGGGCGGAAGTTCTTTTGATGAAAAGTGATCGTACCTTGCCTGATATGGAAGCTTGCGACATCGCCCTGTTCATAATTCCGGGCCCTACCCTGCTCTTCTTTAGCCTTTCCCACCCCACTGATCTGCCAGTCAGCAGCTTTATCAAAAAAAGCTTTGGCAATGTGAAAAGACTCAAAGTTACCCATATCCAGGATTAAGGTAAAATCGTCGATCTGCTTGTTGGCCCAGCGGGTGGCCGCAGTGAGCACATAATCGAAGTCATAATCGAAATCTACAGAGCCGGACGCATCATATTGATAGGTATGCTTAATAATATTTAAGCCTTTTTTAAAATGGGCTTTAAAATGGTAGACATAAAAAAAGTCCACGGTATTCCCCCCTTTATTCCCTTGAAAAGTCTTCCAGTCAATGGTTTTGATCTTGCCGTTTTGGTTGTATAGCGTATCGGCGACCAATGCAGTGCTATATTTCAAGGGTGCATTATTCATGATCACTTTAAAATGCCGCATGTAAGGATGCTGCCCGTTTACAGGAGCCCCGTCTACATCCCCCTCTGGAGAAAAAGCCTCAAACCCTACGGTAATCTCTTTAGCATTGCCGGGATTATAAAATTCATAATAAACCGATACTTCTATCTGCTCATTGTTCACTTTTTTAATCTGCAGCACTTCTTTTTGTACCCTGACATCCGTTTCCACAATCGGGATCAGCTGATTGCCCGAGGCATAATAAGCCCCGTCATTCGCAGATGCCCCGGAAGCCCAGGCTAGCATAATAGCACCAAAAATATACTTCATCATCCCGGTTTTGTTGCTAAGATAGTATTTCTGACCTAAGTAATTAAATCGCTGAAACATTATACGATATCCAAAGAAATAAAGCCGGCTTTATAAAGGAGTATTTTATATTTGTTTCCCCACAAATTAGCTTAATTTTGCCCCAAATTTTAAAAAATTAACTACTCAATGACTGCTGCTGAAATACGCCAACATTTTTTAGATTTTTTCCAGTCTAAAGGACATACTATTGTTCCTTCCGCGCCGATCGTGGTAAAGGATGATCCGACACTTATGTTTATCAACTCCGGGATGGCGCCTTTTAAGGACTATTTCCTGGGTAATAAACAAGCGCCCCATAAGCGTGTCGCGGACACCCAAAAATGTTTGCGCGTAAGCGGTAAGCACAATGACCTGGAAGAGGTAGGTGTAGATACTTACCACCATACTATGTTTGAAATGCTGGGTAACTGGAGTTTTGGTGATTATTTCAAGAAAGAAGCCATTGCCTGGAGCTGGGAGTTATTGACCGATGTCTTTAAATTAGCTAAAGACCGCTTATATGTTACCGTGTTCGAAGGCGATGCCGGCGACGGCCTGCCGCTGGACCAGGAAGCCTACGATGAATGGAAAAAATGGATCGCTGAAGATCGTATCCTGAAAGGCAATAAGAAAGATAACTTCTGGGAGATGGGCGATACCGGTCCTTGTGGCCCCTGCTCCGAGATCCATGTAGACTGCCGTTCTGAGGAAGAGCGTAAAGCCGTCGATGGTGCAACTTTGGTGAATGCAGACCATCCGCAGGTGATCGAGATCTGGAATAATGTATTCATGGAGTTCAGCCGTTTAAAAGATGGTTCTTTAGAAAAACTTCCGGCGCAACACGTAGATACGGGTATGGGCTTCGAACGCCTGGTTCGCGTATTACAGGGCAAGCAAAGTAACTATGACACCGACGTGTTCACGGGTACCATTGCTGCCATTGAAAAAATTACCGGCAAAAAATATGACGCTTCGGACAGTAAGGAAGCCATTGCTTTCCGGGTTTTATCCGATCATATCCGGGCCATTTCCTTCACTACAGCAGACGGACAGCTACCGTCTAATACCGGTGCGGGTTATGTGATCCGTCGCATTTTACGCCGTGCCGTGCGTTATTATTACTCTGCGCTTGATTATAAGCAACCTTTATTGTTCCAATTGGTGCCGGTTCTGGCAAGCCAATTCGAAACCGTATTCCCTGAGCTGAAACAACAGGAAGAATTTGTCACTAAGGTGATCAAAGAAGAAGAAGACAGCTTCCTCAGGACCCTGGAAAAAGGCTTGAAGAAAATAGACGGTATTATTCACCAGAGTAAAGGCCAGACCATTAATGGTAAAGAGGCATTTGAACTGCTGGATACTTATGGTTTTCCGATTGACCTGACGCGGCTGATCGCGGCTGAAAATAATCTAAGTGTAGATGAAGCGGCATTCGAGGCTGAGATGCAACAACAAAAAGACCGTTCCCGTATAGCTACCACAGTTGATGCGGAGGATTGGGTAATGGTAAATGAGATTGACCGTAACGTTTTCGTGGGTTATGATGACCTGAATATCCAAACAAAAGTAGCCCGTTACCGCAAGGTAAAAGCAAAAAATAAAGAACAATACCAGCTGGTACTGGAAACAACTCCTTTCTATGCAGAGAGTGGTGGCCAGGTGGGCGATAGAGGTGTTTTGATCTTCGGTGAAGAAGTGATCGAGGTAGTGGATACCAAAAAAGACAATGACCTGATCATTCACTTTACCGAAAAATTACCGGCGGATATTGCTGCCGGAGTAACTGCGAAGGTGGATTGGGAAAAGCGGATCAATACTATGTATAACCATACTGCTACCCACCTGTTACACGCTGCTTTAAAAGAAGTTTTAGGCGCGCATGTGAACCAGAAAGGATCATTAGTCAGCGAGGATGTATTACGTTTCGACATCTCCCACTTTGCCAAAGTGACTGATGAAGAATTACGCCAGATCAATTATATCGTCAATGAAAAGATCCGGGCGAATATCCCCGTGGTGATTAAAGAATTACCAAAAGAAGAGGCTTTGGCTTTAGGTGCGATGGCCTTATTCGGTGAAAAATATGGTGATGTAGTACGCGTAGTGACTATTGACCCTGATTTCTCGGTTGAGCTTTGCGGTGGTACGCACGTAGGCAGTACGGGCATGATCGGTTCTTTTGTGATCACTGCTGAATCTGCGGTTGCAGCCGGTGTACGCCGTATCGAGGCGCTTACGGGCGGTGCAGCCACCCGATTTTTGGTAGACAAATTGCAGGAGAGCAAAGCGCTGGTTGAATTATTAAAAACCAAAGATCCGGTAAAAACCATTGAGAAATTAATTGAAGATAAAGCGGCCCTGGAGAAAAAGATCGAGGCTTATGAAGCCAAAGAAATAGCAGCTTTAGCGAAATCATTAGCAGCAAATGCGGCAACGATCAACGGCATTTCATTTGTAGGCGCCAAAGTGGATGCCGCTAATGCAGATGCCTTGAAGAAAGCGGCCTTAGACCAGAAAGTATACCTGGACAAATTTGTTGCGGTATTGGTTGCCGAGATTGGTGGTAAAGCCTCTGTAGCGATTGCTATAGATGAAGCAACAGCCAATGAAAAAGGGCTGGATGCGGGTAAAATAATTAAACAACATATCGCGCCTTTGATCAAAGGTGGCGGTGGCGGTCAGAAATTACTGGCGAATGCCGGCGGACAGGATGTGTCGCAGCTGGAGCAGGTAATTGAAGTCGTGAAAGGATTACTCTAAAATTTAAAAATGCCCTTGTCCTGTAGACAAGGGCATTTTTCTTAGCATACTTTAAGTCCTGCATTTTATTGCTTAGGAACTATTACAATCTGATTAACTGCTGCTTCAAAACTACCATTTATTAAATCAGTAGGAATACCATTTTTCCATATCTTGGCTTTACCTTCATCACTACTGGCGACATAGACATCATTTCCAGATACCGCAAGGGAAACAATATGGGATCTATAGACTGTATCAAGATTATTACCAAGGGTAGTTTCGACCCCATTTTTCCATAATTTGATAGGCTCCATATTGTAATTATCATCGAATAGTCTTCCGGCAGCGTATATATCATTCCCGGAAACCACGAAGGAAGTAACCATTGAATGATAAGTCGCATCATTATTCAGCGTGGTAGCGACACCATTCTTCCATATTGTAGCCTTGTACTTCCCTCCAAGCGACTGACCTCCTACATAAACATCATTTTCAGAAATAGCTATTGCAAAACCATAGGACTTCTTAACACCTGATATATCAGTAGCTACCCCATTTTTCCATACGTGAGCTAAATCATTTATACGACCTCCAATATAATTATCACTCCCTGCGGCTGTGATTGACCTGGCCTAGAAAGGCCTACTGCTTCCATCAGAAAGGTAGCTTACCTCTCCATTTTTATATAGTTTGAATACCGGTACGCGTCTACAGCCGGGATCTTATAAACGAAAACAATAAAGACCAAAATAAAATCAATTGTGAAACCTTTTGAGAATCGCTGCTGCTCCGCATTTATTCATTAATTTTGCAAACGGATATTTATTG
>Ga0256900_1000310_pt1 | contig 16528 bp, 17 predicted proteins | sample MC6MC0688MT_FD_190190 | JGI IMG/M metagenome (GOLD analysis project Ga0256900, IMG submission 190190) | Metatranscriptome of enriched soil aggregate microbial communities from Iowa State University, Ames, United States - MC6-MC0688-MT... | ecosystem: Environmental > Terrestrial > Soil >... | reverse complement strand
GACAGCTTCGCTGCAAACGACAACACTTACAGTAGACAGGCGGCTTAACCCTACGCTAACCGTGGCCAATACGAATCCTGGTAATGATGTAAGCTCAGCATCAATAGCTGTTTCTGCGCCGTTACCGATCAAGCTGGTAAGTTTTACCGCAAAGCAGAAAAACTGTGGTGTGGTAGCATTGGACTGGGAAACTTCAAAAGAGCAGAATGTGTCTCACTTTGAGGTGCAGTACAGCAAAAACGGTAGTCAATACAGTACCGTGAAGCGTGTACAGGCCCAGAATGCGGCTATGGGTGCTACTTATAGCGCTACCGTAGAGCAGTCTGAAAAAGAAGGTTTTTATCGTTTGAGAACCGTAGACTTTGATGGGGCTAACTCCTTTAGCCATGTTGCTAAAGTGATGCTTACCTGCCTGGCCAACGAGATCTCCGTGTCGCCTAACCCGGCTAATAACGCGTTTAATATTACAGGCATGCAAACCAGCGGAGAGTTGCTGGTGTATAACATGATCGGCCAGCAAGTGCTACAACAGCAAATTGAGGCGGGGGCAAGTAAAATTGATATTACCAACCTCCCGGCTGGAAATTATAACTTGATAATCAGAGATGCCCATGGCAGTAAGACTACATTTAAACTGACTAAGCTGTAAGGTTTAATGGTTAGTCAAGGTTGACCTTTTACCAAAATCATTTGTTTCATACTAGTTAAAGCCCCTGCAGGAACTGTTCTCAGTTCATTGACTGGGGTTTTACTATTTTTAGTAATAATGCAATGGACCAGCGCTATTAAGTAAGCAGGTCCTTATCGTTTCAGGTCATCAAGTGATATAATCTCATTTTGTAAGGCATAAGTAATCACCCCGATAAAATTTTGAGAACCTGTTTTTTCCATCAGGTTGGCCTTATGCTTTTCTACCGTTTTAGGGCTGATGTTGAGCATTTCTCCGATGCTGCTACCGCTGTATTCCTTAAGCGTAAGTCTTAATATTTCATGCTCACGGGCAGAGAACAAAGATTTGTTTTCAGGTAATACCGTATGATTAATTTCCATTTCCTTGGCAATGCCATGAATGATGCTGGCAAAGCTGTTTTCAAAATAGAAACCATTATTGTTCAGTTTATTGATCGCATTTTGCAGTTCCGTAGGGTCCGTATTTTTGGTAAAAAAGCCCTGTACACCTGATTTTAATACCCGGCTTATGGTGTCTTTTTCGTTCAACTGTGTAAGCACCAGGATCTTTATGCCCGGATACGCGGTTTGTAATATCTGACTGGTTTCAAAGCCATCCATTACGGGCATTTGGAGGTCCAGCAACAGGATGTCTACTTTAGTATGTTTTAAGCTTTCGAGGAGCTCTGCTCCATTTTGTGCCTCTAAAATCACCTGCATCCCATCAAAACTATTGATCAGGAGACTCAGGCTTTTCCTGAACAGGGTATGGTCATCTGTAATTGCAATCCGTAGCATTAGCTTTGCTTTTTTAAGTTTAGAATAATTGTATTACCGGTTTCCGGGCGTTCCTGTTCCAATTGCGCGCCTATTTGCTTGAGTCTTGTAGTAATGCTTTTAAGGCCAATCCCCTTTGAGGTCTTTAATTGCTGGTAGAAATCAAAAGGAGCACCATTATCTGATAAAATAACCTTTACAAACTGGTCGGAGGCGCTGATCGAAAAATCTACCTGGCTGATCTTGCCATGCTTGAACATATTATTGAACAATTCCTGTATGATCCGGTAGAGTTCGTAAGCCTCAGTTTGTGTAAGGGTTATGTATTCATTTAGATAGCGATCATCTACACCGATTTTAGACCACTTCCTGAATTTGACAAAAAAATCTTTTAGTACGGCTACAAGTCCTAAGGTATCCAGTAAAGGGGGCATCAGGTTATAGCTGATCATTTGAATGTTTTCCTTAGTATGGTCCAGGGTCTGCCTGACCTCCTGTAAAACTGATTTTTTAAAGCTGTCTTCTTCTTTTGCGTAGAGCAGGGAGATATAATTGCTGATCGCATTAAGATCGCCATTCACCCCATCGTGGAAATCACTGGCAATTCTCCGGCGTTCTTTTTGCTCCACTTCAAGCGTTGCTTTAAGCAGGTTCTCTGCTTCTTTTTCCCGCATGCTGTACACTCTTTTATGATACAGCAAGGTGATGAGGATGAGGGTAACCGCCAGTGCAAGCATCATAAAAGTGCCTACCCAAAACAAAAATTTTAATTCGATTTCATTTGCCATGTCCCAATGCTTAATAGTATCCTGAAAATCAATGCTGCTATAATATTTACCAACCAGTAATCATAAAAATTACGATTGAGGTTGACAAAACTATCACTTAATAAGAAGAAAAAAAATGTACTGGTATGATACAGTAAAAAACCGGCTATAAAATAAAAGTCTGCATTTTTCCAAAGATTAGGTACGGTCATTTCTATAAATAATTTCCTGATCCAAAGCGATGATCCCGCAATAACGAAAAGTGGCGTCATCGTTTTGGTGATTGAGCTGCCAATAAAATATCCGGCAGGAAAGCAGGACACTATATAAGCCACGACAAAAAGCAGTAGGGTGATTTTAAAAAAAATAGTGAATTGTGGCCGTAGCAGCTTGGAATAGAAATAATACAAGGCTACAAATTCTAAAATAATATAAAACTGGAACCAGTAATTGCTTGCGATTTCCAGCTGTACCGTGCCTATAAATTCATATACGGTCGCGATAGCCGTAAGCCATATAAATGGAGTGGGGGCATGTTTCAACTTAAGGGCATTCCCCTTGACAAATAGCAAAAGCAGGGGTATTAGCCCTGCAAAAAGTACTATGTAAAAAAAAGAGTTGTACAATATGGATTAGTTATCGGCCACTAAAATACTATTTTGTGCGCAGGAAACCGGGCAAGGAGCCAGGCGCTCTAAAAATAATTCGGTACAAATGTCATTGCCTAGAGAGTCTACGCCTACTAATACAAGGTTTTCTACACCGCTAGCCTTGTCATAGCCTCTGTAAATACGAATACCAATACAATCTTTTTGGTCCAGTAATTCGGTAAGTTTGGTGGACCCGGCCATAAAGCATTTATAGGCCGTTGGATTGTCATTTTGAAAATCGTGTGTGTAGCTAATTGCCTGATCTTGAGTGATGAATTCACCTGTGTTGTTGTCAATTGTCATAAAAAAGGGAAAAATTTATTGCTGCAAAATTCCTCTCTTGTTTTGGATTTTACAATACGGGAATTCCCGTATTTTTTTACAAAATGCGGAAAAACCCTGACAATAAATATTTGCCAGGGTATCAGATGTAGGTTTTATGGTACTTTTTGAGTGAAAGCGTTACATATATTTTTATATATTCGCTATATGTTTTGCTAAATAGTAAAATTGATTCGGCAAAATTCTGCAATTTTACCGGATCGCACAATACTGGAATTCCCGTATTTTTTAGGGGAAAAAGCGCATTTTTTAAGAAAATGCACTTTTTGAAGGTGTTTTATATGATTTTATAGCCTTCCTGTAAAACTGGTTACATCATTGATCCATGCTGTGCGGTATTGATCCAGGTAATTTTCATGTCCGGCCAAAGGGTAGATTATAAGCTGTTTGACTCCCTGAAGGTTCTGGTAAATAGACTGCGTAGCCTTTAAGCTCACATTTTTATCCTGACCACCGATCATTAAAAGTACCGGCGTTTTAATAGTGGATGCATAAGTTTCAGGCTTATGGTCAAAAGCCCAGAAATTATTTTGAACACCTCCCCAAAAAACGAGCAAACCTGCCATAGGAAACCTTGGTAAATGCATCTGGTCAAAACGGGCGCCTACGGTTTCATATAAGGTATTAAAAGGACATTCCAGGATCAGCGCGCTCGCGGGTAGCTGGTAATCCTGCATGGCCTTCATAATCGCTGCTGCTCCCATTGAAGTGCCATGAAGATATATTTTCTGATACTCTTTTTGTGCCAGGAAGTCAAATGCTGTTTTTACCTGCGCTGCCTCATGGAAACCGATGCTGGTCGTATTGCCCTCAGAACCGCCGCTCCCCATAAAATCGACCAGGAGTACATCGTAACCTAAACTATCAAAAATTGCGGCCTTATCCAGCATGCCTGACTTTTCAGCGCCATAACCATGAAATAGGGCTACCGCGCTCTTTACTTCAGGGTTATTTCGGATAGCATCGGTTTTTTGGGAATACCAGCATTCAATTGCATAATTGCTTTGTAGTTGTAGCGTCTTAAAAGTTTCCGGGGCAGGGGATTGGGCCCGCGGCCTGGGATTGTCGACCCCCATTATTAGTGCTTTCACTTTTTCACCCGGGCTTAATTGTTCGGGTCCCTGCGTTTTGGGTATTGCATTCTGGTTGAAATGGGTAAACGTATAGGCATGTAGCAACGCAATAACATTGAGGGCAATCAACCCGGTAGTAAGGGTGGCCCATATGATACGTTTAATTTTTCTCTTTTTGAGTGCAGACATATCAGGAGTGCTTGCTGTTTTATTTCCTAATGATGGTGGTAATGCCAATCTGCCCTTCTAAAAGCTTGTGTACCGGGCAGCGGTTAGCAATGCCATAAAGGCTTTCCAGCGCTTCTTCCGAAAGCCGGGCATCTGCAAAAGAAATTTTCCTGTCGAAATTGGTAAAGGACTCTGCTTTATTGTAATTAATTTTCACTTCAACATGAATACCGCCAACGTCCCATTGCTTGCGGTCTATATACATTTTTAAAGTAGCCGCGGTACAGGTCGCCAGCGAGGCTGCCAGGAGTTCAAAGGGATTCATGCCTTTATCTTTACCCCCCAGGGCAAGCGGCTCATCTGTAGTAATGGTATGTTGCCGGGCCTGTACGGTGGTTACATAAGGTTCCTGCTGTATAGCCGCGCTGACGATAACTTCGATCATAGTATAATTTAATGTTGCGTAGAATAATGATTAGGGCAAACCAATACTATTCCTAAAGGTTTGAATGGCCGTAAGGTGCTGTGCTTTTAAAGTTTCGTCCGTAATGCCTTGTCCGCGCTCGAAATGTTCATTGAATTTAGGCAGGGAGAAGGTGGCTTTGATATCTGCTGCAAATTGCGGAAAAAAGGTACTGGCTTCTTTCATCACATTGCCGCCTCCATAGCCGCCGGGGGAAGTAGACATCAGTAGCATAGGCTTATTTTGAAACACTTTTACATTGATCCGGGAAGCCCAGTCAAATAAGCTTTTAAAGGCTGCGCTGTAACTCCGGTTATGCTCTGCCATGGAGCAGACGATTGCATCTGCATTTTCTATGCTTTGCAAAAAACGAAAAGCCGCTTCAGGATGACCCTGCTCCTTTTCCAGGTCTACGCTAAAGAGCGGAGCTGCAAAGTCTTTAAGATGGATGAACTCGATCGTGCAGTCTTCAAAGTTTTTCAGCGTGGCGGTAACCAGGGCATGATTAATGGAGGTGCTGGAGCTGCTTCCGGCAAATGCAAATATTTTCATTTTTTATAGAATAGAAGGTTTATTTTTTGAGATTGGGTGCTTCCGGTAAGGGTACATATTCTTTATCATCACCCGGCACTAAAGGAAATGCATCGTGATTTTGAGCTTTCCAGTTGCGCTTCGCGGTTTCTATTTTTTCTTTATCCGAGCCGACAAAATTCCAGAAGATGTATCTTTCTTCAGGGAACGGTTCCCCGCCGAATATATATACGGTACTGTTGGCACTCATTTCAAACGAGCAAAGATTGGCGTTTTTGGCTACGAGTAATTGTTTGCCGCCATAATCATTACCTTCAATATGTGCGGTACCTTCCATCACATACATTGCCGCCTCTCCATACAAATCCGCACCAATGTTGATTGTTCTCGCTTCGCTCGTCTTGATCTCCAGGAAGAACAGTTTGCTGTGCACCGGTACCGGGGATTGTTTGTCAAAAGCGGTTCCGGCGATTAATTTGTAAGCTACGCCATCTTCTGTCCAGGCAGGCAGGTCTTGTGCCTCTATATGGTGAAAACTGGGATCTGTATCTTCCAGCTCTTTAGGTAAGCCGATCCAGATCTGGAAGCCGTGCAGCGACTTCTCGGTGGTTTTCAGGTACTCCGGAGTGCGTTCGGAATGTACCACGCCTTTGCCCGCCGTCATCCAGTTGACCGCACCAGGTTGGATCTCGATTGCATTGCCCAGGCTGTCCCGGTGAAAAATAGCGCCTTCAAAGAGATAGGTAAGTGTAGACAGGCCTATATGCGGATGCGGAGGCACCTCTAAGTTCTGGTATTCTTTCAGGGCAGCAGGGCCCATATGATCGATAAATACAAAAGGGCCTACGGTACGTTTCTCTCTGAAAGGTAATAAGCGCCCTACCAGGAAATTGCCGATATTGGCAGAGCGTTCTTCAATTACCAATCCAACATTGGACATCATAATATTTAAAATTTTCTTGTTTACAAATTTTGATAACCATTGAAAGTGGGATCCACCAACTTTTTCCATTCTGGATGCCTTTTGATAAAAGCAAACACATAAGGACAGAAAGGTAATAATTTTTTACCACTTTGCTCAATCGATAACAGCGTTTTTTCTACCAATGCTGCCGCGGTGCCTGTTCCGCCGAGCTCCTCGGGGGCTTCCGTGTGGATCAGCGCGATCTGGCTTGAAGTTTCTTTGTAATCTATGAAAGCAGTATAACCGTTATAAGTTAATTCATAGCGATGGTCCTGCTCGTTTTTATGCAGTGGGATATTTTCAAATATAGCTTTCATGTTTTTTGATTTTATGAGGATGAAATGAATAAGTTTTAGTCTTCCAGGTAGCCGAATTTTCCGTTATTGTAATCTTCAAAAGCCTGCACGATCTCATCCCGGTTGTTCATCACAAAAGGTCCGTGTGCAAAAATAGGTTCTGCAATAGGTAATCCGCTCAGGATAAGCACCACCGCATTTTCTGTCGCTTCAAAGTCAAAAGCCGAACCTTTATTGTCAAAAAGTGCCAGGTGGTCACCGGCTACTTTAGTGGTACCATTAATGATGATGGCGCCTTCTATCACTAAAGCCAGTGTAGTATAGTTGGGAGGGAAATCAAAATTCGCTTTCCCGCCTTTTTCTAATTTGGCATTCATCATGTGCATGGGCGTGAAAGTACTTGCAGGCCCTGTAGCCTCCTTGTATTGACCGGCAATAAGCTCTATATAGCCGTCTTTTTCTGCGGCTACTCGTATCATCTGGCTGTTTTCAATGGCCTGGTATTTCGGCGTAGACATTTTATCTTTCGCCGGCAGGTTGACCCAAAGCTGTACCATTTGGAATTCCCCGCCTGTCTTGGCCCATTCTTTTTCGTGGTGCTCTTTATGTAGCACACCGCTGGCTGCGGTCATCCATTGCACATCTCCTTCGCCGATCACCCCACCGCCTCCTGCACTATCGTGGTGTTCTACCCGGCCTTTATAGGCAATGGTCACCGTTTCAAAACCACGGTGCGGGTGTACGCCTACTCCTCTCGGTTCCGGGGCGGCAGGGAAATTATATTTTGAATTATAATCCAGCATAATGAAAGGATCCATACGCTGCATGTGGAGCTGCGGATTGCCGGGAATGAAATTATGTACCCGGAAGCCATCACCTACAAAGTGGGGGCTTGCCGGGGCTATAACTGCGCTTACATTTTTCGTATTCATCGTTTATTATTTTTATAAATACAAAGTTCGATAATATCTAGGCATCGTCCATTGATCTAAGTTAAGTAATAGAAATGTGTATCTTTATGGCACATAAAAGTCCTGTAAAATGAGCGCTAAAGTCCATACGACCAATTACCAGAATACATTGATCACCCCGGCTGATGATACCAAAGCGATCAATGCCGTGATGCCTCCTTTGAAGCAGGATAAAAAGACCATTGCTAACCTGCAGTTCGAAATGATCTATAACGAACCTTATAAATATACTTCGGATGAAGTCTTGTTTGACATCTATCTATTGCGAAAAGGTCCCGAACACGATCCGGTAGCTGAGGAAAGAAAGGCCTTCTTTTCAAAAGGACAACCCTGCCTGCGTACCTCAGCGCTCGCAAAGCAATATGGTTGGGGCATACATCATAATGCCGAAGGCCGTGTTGCTTTAGTAGCTATGGAAAGTGACGCTTATAAGGCGCTGATGGATGATCCGGAAGTAAAGAAAGTAAAAGCAATGAAAACAAGCCGTTGATCCTATGCAACGGCTTGTTGATTAAACAGTGTATTGTTGACGACCTTTTTGCTTTAAAGGATAATAAAGCGGTCTGCATCTTTTAGGAAGGGCAGTTTGGTGCGTGCCTCTTCGAGTTTGTGGTATTGAAAGGTATGCGTGTGGACTCCGGTAGCATCCTGCAGGTTCCATAATACCTCCCCCCAGGGATCAATGATGCTGCTACTGCCATTATGATAGATGTCATTAGCATCGTTACCTACCCGGTTAACTCCTATTACGTAAGCTTGGTTTTCGATCGCTCTTGCTTTCAGTAAGGTGTCCCAGGCATTGATGCGGCGCTGCGGCCAGTTAGCCACGTAAAGCAGCAGGTCATATGCAGCCGGATCGCCTTCCTGCGTTGGCATTTGTCTGGCCCATACCGGGAAGCGCAGGTCATAGCAAACCTGCAGGTTGATCCGCCAGCCATTTACCTGTACGATTACTTTTTGACGGCCGGCACTATAATGTTCCTCTTCTCCTGCAAAGCCAAACAAGTGTTTTTTGTCGTAATGATAATGCTGTCCGTTAGGTTGCATCCAGACCAGGCGATTATAAAAAGCGCCTTCTTCCTCTATGATCACGCTACCGGCTATGATTTTTTTCAATCGGCTTGCCTGCTGTTGCATCCATCCGATTGTAGGTCCGTTCATCGTTTCCGCCATCGCCGCGGCATCCATGGTGAAGCCGGTTGAGTACATTTCCGGTAAAACAATGATATGGCTATGAGCGGGCACCTGCAGGAACAGGGTTTCAAACATTGATAGGTTCGCCTGCTTGTCTTCCCAATGGAGATCGGCCTGGATACAGCTTACAATTAAATCTTTCATACTGTGCTTTGGGCTTTTAAAAACCTGTTCGTGAATTGTTCAGGCAGGTTTGCGATAGATTTTGTCTGGTAGTTATAGCATACCAGCCCGGCTTTTGCTTCGGCAATGGTAATCATTTGATGGTTTCTTTCGGTAGTAATCGCGCAAATCATATCAAAAGAGCGCGCGGAAAAGTTAACGAAGAAAATTTTACAAGATAATTTATCTCCTAAAAAAGATTCATTTTTGTACCGTACCATGAGGTCTGCCTGGATCAGTCCGGGGCCTTCTATATCAAACTCGGTATACCCCATACTGGCCAGAAACTGCACCCTGGCTTCATGTAGAAAGGAAACCAGGCTATCATTGCCTACATGATTGCCGTAATTTATGTCGCTCACGCGCACGGTTATAAGACATTCAAAATCAGGTGCATCGGCAGGTAAAATTATCTTCACTTTTTCCATTCGAAAAAAAACTACATGTTATTGTTTTGTAAAATTAGCTATTTTCGCATAATTCGAACACGCTTGCTATTGCTTACTTGCTTTTTTACGAAATAGCCATGAAAATAATTTGTATAGGACGTAATTATCTGCCCCATATCAAAGAGCTTCAAAATGAAGTTCCGAGAGAGCCTGTGATATTTATGAAACCCAAGACTGCAATTGCCAATCTGGGTTTTCCGGTGTATTATCCAAAGTTTACAGAAGAACTGCATTATGAAGCAGAAGTCGTGATCAGGATCTGTAAAAACGGGGCACGCATCACAGAAGCAAATGCCCGTAATTATTTTAAAGAATGGACTGTAGGGCTGGACTTAACGGCGCGTGATTTACAAACCAAACTGAAGAAAAGCGGCTTGCCCTGGGAGATTGCTAAAAGCTTTGATAACTCTGCTATTCTTGGAGATTTTGTACCGGTGCCTTTCGATAAGTTGCAGGATACCAATTTTGAACTATACCAGAATGAGGAGCGCGTACAGGCAGGTAATACCAAAGATATGATCTTTACGATCGAAAAAATTATCGCTTATGTATCCCAATTTTTCACTTTACAGATGGGAGACCTTATCTTTACAGGAACGCCGGAAGGTGTAGGTATGGTTTTGCCTTATGACGAGTTTGAAGGGCGGCTTGATGGTAAGACCTTACTGAAGGTCACCATTAATTGATATTATGAACTACATAGCGCACAGGAATTATTTACTGCTCAGGATATTCATTATTCTGAGCAGTTTTTTGATGTCGTTGGTTACGCCTTTACAAGCGCAGCAATTCTTTTTCCAGAATTTCAATACAGAGAATGGTTTAATACAATCACAGGCCTACACTTTAGGGCAGGATAAATACAATCGCTTGTGGGTGGGTACCTGGGGAGGCCTGTCGATCTTTGACGGTACCGGGTTTAAAAACTATACCCGGCTGGACGGCTTGCCGGGCAACGTAGTACTTTCTTTTGATTTTTTGCATGATGGTACAGCCTGGATCGGTACCACAGAGGGGCTTTCGTATTTTGACGGGAATCGTTTTACCAACTATTTTCTTTCTGAAAAAGCAGATTCTAATGGGATTGGGGTCGTCAGGGTGGATAATCGCAGCCGGGTATGGATCATGTCTAATAACAGGCTTTTCCGGTTTGAAGAAGGCACATTTAAACCGCAGGCTACCGAGCAGGATTATATTTTTTCTTTGTTTAAAGATAATCGCGGAGTCATCCATGTGGCTTACCTGCGCAGCGGGATTTATAAATTTGAGAATGATGCCTGGCAAAGGGTACTGGCACCGCCAAAAGGTTTGCTGGTGAATGCGCGCTTTTCGAACAATGGCCGTTTGTATGCCTTGACCACAGAAGGCATCATCAAAAAAAGCGGGGATACGATTACCTATATTTCTGGCGCATTGCCCGAGCTGGAACTGCGTAACTTATCAGCAAAAATGGGTATTGATGATAAAGAAAATATCTGGATCACTTCTCTGAAAGGTGTCTGGCTCTACAAAGAGCGGAAATTAAGCCAGATAAGTTATCACAATGGGCTTAGTGATGAACAGACCCTGGATTTATTTATTGATAATTACGCTAATCTCTGGATTGCTACCAATGGTTCGGGACTTTATAAGTACGCAGAAAGCCCGTTCTCCCGTTTCGATAACAAGTTCCTGCCCAATGCCAAAAGTATTTCCAGTATTATGCGCCGGGACAATAAGCTGATCCTCGGAAGCTACTACCTGGGGATTTATGAGCTGAACCTGGATAATTACGGGGTAAATAAAGTAAATCTTCCCGGATTCCCACCAGTCTTAAGCTCCATTTATCAGGATAAAGAACAGGGAATGATCGTGAGTGGCCTGAATAATTTTGTGCAGTGGCATAATGGTAAAGTGAAGCCTGTAAAGGCTTCTGTAATCCCGCTGGGAGCAAGCTGGGTAAACCTCAGCGATACGATCTGGGGTATTGTGAATGGCGGTCTGTTTAAAATAAAGGACGATCGCCTGCTACCTGTTATAGAGAGCAAATCTTTCACCTCCCTGGCCATCACCCCACAGCAGGAAATTTTGCTGGGTGCCAGCTCCGGTGTTTTACGCTATAATAGTGAAAAAAATGTGCTGGATACGATTCCCGAATTGAAAAGTGTGCGGGTGCATACCTTGCTGGCCGACCAGGATCGATGGTATATAGGCACCGATGACCGCGGGCTGCTGGTGTATGAGCGCAATGCCAAAACCTTCCAGACTATTGATCATAAAGTGGGCTTGAGCTGTAATTATATTTACAACCTTTTGAAAGATAAACATGGTTATATCTGGATCGGGACCGGTTGTGGCATAGACCGGCTTGCATTGGATAAAGAGGGTGGTTTCCAGATCAGGAGTTATGGCAAGTCAGATGGGCTTAATGGGGCCGAGAGTAACGGAAATGCTTCTTACCAGGACGAGGAGGGTGTAATCTGGTTCGGGACCACTAAAGGGCTTTACCGGTATGATGAAGCGAAAGAAAAGGTGGTCCGGTTTCCACCCTATGTCTCCCTGACTAATATCCAGCTATTTTCCCGTGATATAGATCCCCGGGCATTTAGCGACAGCATTATCCCTTTTGCCGGTATCCCTTACCGGCCGGTGTTTGAGCATGATCAAAACAGCCTGACGTTTACCTTCAGGGCAGTATGTCTTTCTGCCCCGGAGAAAATAATGTTTCGCTACCAGTTATTGGGGGCAGATAAAGAACCCATAGAAACACGGCAAAATACCGTAACCTATAACCAGCTGGCTCCCGGTAAATATACTTTTGTCGTTTATGCTTCTGATGAAAATGGCACCTGGCATGAAAATGCCTATAAATATACCTTTACCATTAAAGCTATGTTTTACCAGACCATATGGTTTAAAGTGCTTTCCTTCCTGATCATCGCTTCCGGAATAGGCTATGTAATTTATCGTTACAGCCGTAGTAAAGAAGCGCAAAGACAAAGAGAGCTTAAATTGAGAGAGGAGGAGCAAAATAAGGTAAGACAGCGGACCGCAGAAGATTTTCACGATGAGATCGGTAATAAAATTACCCGGATTAACCTGCTTACGATGATGGCCGAGCGCAAAGCGGAAGGCCGGGAGGACCTGCAGACCTACCTGCAGCAGATCCGGCAAAATACCACTTCGCTCTACCATGGCTCTAAAGATATTATCTGGGCGTTACAGAAAGAAAGTAATTTCCTGAAAGAAGCTTTACTGCGTATCCAGCAAAATGCAATTTCCTTGTTGAACGAGACCGGAATGCAACTCCAGATCATTGAAGATCCGCCGATCAGGGAGGAGATAGAAATGCCGATGGATTATGGCCGTAACCTGATCCTGATCTTTAAAGAGGCCATTAATAATGCCATGAAATATTCAGGGGGCGACCGGTTGATCTTACGTTTTTACGAAGATATTGATAATAGCATAGTACTGGAACTGGAAGACAACGGCAACGGTTTTGATCCGGAGGAGGTTACTAAAGGCAACGGGCTCAAAAATATGGAAAACCGTGCTAAGGCCATTAAAGCCAGGTTTAGTATGCATAGCCTTACGGGCATTGGCACCCTTATTCGCCTGCGCATGTTCCATTACAGCTTTGAAATCTAGGCGGCTCAGCGCTTGTAAATTGTAAGAAAGTATTATGGTTTTTCTTTCAGGTTGAACAATTACCTTTGTGCTAATCCTCTAAAAAATGTCTGATCAAATTGAAATATTAGGTGCAAGGGTACACAATTTAAAGAATATTGATGTCTCCATTCCTAAAAATAAATTAGTAGTTATTACGGGCCTGAGCGGTAGCGGGAAGTCCTCCCTGGCTTTCGATACTATTTTCGCGGAAGGCCAAAGACGCTATATGGAGAGCTTCTCGGCTTATGCCCGCCAGTTTATGGGCGACCTGGAAAGGCCGGATGTGGATAAAATCAGCGGGCTTTCGCCGGTGATCTCTATTGAGCAAAAAACGACTAATCGGAATCCGCGGTCTACCGTGGGCACAGTAACCGAAGTCTACGATTTTATGCGGCTCCTTTATGCCCGCATAGGGCGTGCCTATTCTTATGTGAGCGGTAAGCCTATGACGCGCTTCTCGGAAGAGGAGATCCTGGAGCATATTTACCAGACCCTGAGGGGTGAGAAAATAGCCCTGCTTGCACCCGTGATCCGGGGGCGGAAAGGACATTACCGGGAACTCTTTGAGCAATTGCAAAAACAAGGTTATGTAAAGGTACGTGTGGATGGGAAGATCGAAGAGCTGAGGCCTAAAATGCAATTAGACCGGTATAAAATTCATGATATTGAGCTGGTGGTAGACCGCCTGCAGGTAGACGAGGACAGCCGGGTAAGATTAAGCCAGAGTTTGCAAAAAGCATTACACCTGGGTAAAGGGCTTTTATTTGTAGAGCAACATGATACCGGTGCATTGCAACAGTATAGTAAACACCTGATGGATATTGAGAATGGTATTTCTTATGAAGATCCGTCTCCCAATACTTTTTCATTTAACTCTCCTTACGGTGCCTGCCCGCAATGTAAAGGCCTGGGGATTGTACATACCATAGATAAAAGTACGATCACGCCCGATAGGAGTAAAAGCATAGCCGGCGGGGGTATTGTGCCTTTAGGGGAAGCCCGAGAGGCCCAGAGTTATAAGATTGCGGCGAAGTTTGCCAAAGCCAATAAGGTCGATGTGCACAAGCCTTTGTCAGATCTGAGAACAGAACAGCTCAACCTCATGCTGTATGCCAATAAACAAGGCGAGATCACTTATAAGCAGGAGGAGGGCAGTAACTATAGCTACCTGGAAGGCAGTACTTACGAAGGAGTGCTGAATATGATGTTGCGCTGGTTCCATGAATCACCTTCCGACCATATCCGGGATTGGGCGGAGCAATTTATGCAATTGTCGGCCTGCCCGGCCTGTAATGGTGCAAAACTGAAGCCGGAAAGCCTGGCCTATAAAGTAAATGAGCGTAATATATCTGAGCTGGCCGAAATGCCGCTGAATGGCTTGCTGGAATGGTTTGACGGGGTCGAGAAAAAGCTGAGCAAGAAAGAACAGACTATTGCCAAAGATATCCTTAAAGAGATCCGCGACCGTTTAGGCTTTTTGTTAGAGGTGGGCTTGCACTACCTGATGCTCAACCGGCCCACGAAAACATTGAGTGGGGGAGAATCCCAGCGCATCCGCCTGGCGACGCAGATCGGCTCCAAGCTGATGGGGATTACTTATATCCTGGATGAACCCTCTATAGGGCTGCATCAGCGGGATAACCAGCAATTGATACAAGCCCTGGAGAATCTAAGGGATGGCGGTAATTCAGTACTGGTGGTAGAGCATGATAAAGATATCATGATGGCTGCAGACTATGTGCTCGATATAGGCCCTGCGGCGGGTGTGCATGGCGGACGTATCGTTTCCCAGGGTACGCCTAAGCAGATCCTGAATTCGGGTAGTATCACGGCAAAATATTTAAATAAGCAACTGGAGATAGCCGTTCCTAAAGAAAGAAGGAACGGTAATGGCAACCAGCTTGTTTTAAAAGGGGCCAACGGCAATAACCTGCATAATGTGAGTATTGCTATTCCTTTGGGCACGTTTACCTGTGTAACCGGCGTTTCCGGTTCCGGTAAGTCCACCCTGATCAATGAAACGCTGTATCCCATTCTTTCGCGGCATTGTTATCCGCAAAGCAAAATGACCGCAATGCCTTACAAGTCCGTTGAAGGACTGGAGCATATCGATAAAGTGATTGAGATTGATCAAAGCCCTATTGGCAGGACCCCGAGAAGCAACCCGGCAACCTATTGCGGTTTCTTTAATGATATTCGCCAGTTGTTTGCTATGGTGCCTGAAGCCAAGATCAGGGGTTATAATGCCGGTAGATTTAGCTTTAATGTAAAAGGTGGCCGCTGTGAGGAATGCCAGGGTGGAGGCATGCGCGTGATTGAAATGAACTTCCTGCCGGACGTATATGTCCCTTGTGAAAAATGCCAGGGTAAAAGATACAACCGGGAAACCCTTGAGATCCGCTATAAAGGAAAATCTATTTATGATGTTTTGGAAATGACCGTTGCGGACGCGGTAGAGTTTTTTATCAATGTACCTTCTCTGCATCGTAAGATCAAAACGCTGCAGGATGTGGGACTTGGCTATATTACTTTAGGACAGTCTGCCGTGACCCTCAGCGGGGGTGAAGCACAGCGGGTAAAATTGTCGACAGAGTTGTCTAAAAAAGATACCGGGAAGACGATCTATATCCTGGATGAACCTTCAACCGGCTTGCATTTTGAAGATATAAAACACCTGTTAGCGGTATTGAATAAACTGGTAGACCGGGGCAATAGTGTCGTAGTGATCGAGCATAACCTGGATATTGTAAAAGTGGCTGATTATATCATTGATATGGGCCCTGAAGGCGGTATCGGTGGTGGTAAGGTGGTCGTGAAAGGTACGCCGGAACAGGTGGCTAAAGCTAAAGGAAGTCATACCGGGAAGTTCCTGGCATTGGAATTGTAGCGGTAATAACAGGTTAAAAAGTTTATTTTTTAGCGAATCTGTAGTATTTTAGGCCCCATTAAGCTATTTATTTCACTTAAAGACAAAACAAAAAAGTATGGGATTTATTAAAGAGTTTAAGGAATTTGCCATTAAAGGCAATGTAATGGACCTCGCTGTGGGTGTGGTTATCGGTGGTGCATTCAACGCGATCATCAAATCTCTGGTGGATGATGTGATCACCCCGGCACTCCTGACCCCTGCCCTTAAAGCAGCTAACCTTTCAGACCTGGCACAACTAACCGTTCCGGGCACGGCAATTAAATACGGTAACTTCCTGTCGCAGGTCATTTCTTTCATTATCGTAGCCATGACTTTATTCCTGGTGATTAAGGGCATTAACCGCTTAAAGAAAAAAGAGGAAGCGGCTCCTGCTGCTCCTGCAGCACCTACTGCTACAGAAAAACTGTTGATGGAAATCAGGGACGAGTTGAAAAAGCAATAAGCTGTTATAACTATATTTATAATAAAAAAG
>Ga0256900_1000306_pt1 | contig 16569 bp, 19 predicted proteins | sample MC6MC0688MT_FD_190190 | JGI IMG/M metagenome (GOLD analysis project Ga0256900, IMG submission 190190) | Metatranscriptome of enriched soil aggregate microbial communities from Iowa State University, Ames, United States - MC6-MC0688-MT... | ecosystem: Environmental > Terrestrial > Soil >... | reverse complement strand
GCGGAAAAAGCGCTGATGCTATTTGATGCAAAATGGGACATAGAGAAAGGATTTGATTACCTGGTACTTGAAGCACAGGAAGAAGGTGGTGCCTGGGCCAAGCTCTGCGGGGAATATACGGCTAAAGGCTCCGAAGACCAGGGCAATTTCCAGGTCTATGATGGGGACAGTAAAGGTTGGGTAAGAGAACGCGTGGTATTAGACCAGTTTGCCGGTAAAAAGATAAAATTCCGTTTTGTATTTAAATCGGATGGTTTCGTAGAAGGTGCAGGCTTTAAATTTGATGAATTAAAGATACTCAAGGCCGGGGCACAGGTTTCGGGGATCAGGTCCAATACTGCGCTTGATTTTGGCCTGAGCAATGTGCCTAACCCGGCGACGAATAGCACTGAATTTTTGTACCGCATCGAATCAAAAAATACGGAAGCACAATTAGTGATCCGGGATGCTGCAGGCAGAGTGGTTTTGAAGCAGTCCATTGACCCGGCAAAAAGTGCGATGCAGGTTAAGCTAGCTTACTTTAGCCCTGGCATTTATTATTATCGGATAGAAACCAATAAAGGAACTTCATCAAGTAAAAAAATGGTCATCATCAGGTAAGGATAACGAATAAGCCGTCAAAAATTCAGGAGAAAAGTGTGTGCTTGCACTTACAGGTTAAATATTAATTGTTGTTACATGTATTTATTGGCCGTTTTTGACTAAATTTGTCAGTTATATTTTTGATCAGGAAAGTTCTGATGCAGTATGTAAGAAACATATTCGCATTTTTATATATAAAACAAGATTATGGGATGTGGAAATTGTGGTGTGGCTACCGAAAGTGGTAAGCCTACCGGATGTCAGAGTAATGGAGGATGTAGCTCGGGAGGATGTAATCGCTTAAACGTATTCAATTGGTTGGCCGAAATTCCTTTAAGTGATTTTGGAAAACCTTACAATATAATAGAAGTAAGTTTCAATAAAGGTAGCCGTAAAGACTACTTTAGAAACCATTCTGAAGCCATTTATCATAAAGGAGAAATGGTGGCGGTTGAAGGTGTCGGCGGATTTGACGTCGGCGAGATCAGTCTTACCGGCGAGCTCGTTAAGCTCCAATTAAAAAAATACAGCGTTAAAGAAGATGCCGTAGATAAAAAAATTCTACGTACGGCTACCGATAACGACCTCAATATTTTTTACCGGCAAAAAGATACGGAAACAGATACCCTGATCCGTTCCCGGGCTATTGCCCGGCAGCTCAACCTCGAGATGAAAATCGCAGAGGCAGAGTGGCAGGCCGATGGTAAAAAAATAACCTTCTTCTACACGGCGGATTCCCGGGTAGATTTCCGGGAATTGATCAAAGTGTATGCCTCTGAATTTAAGGCGAAGATAGAAATGCGCCAGATCGGTGCCCGCCAGGAGAGCGCCAAAGTCGGCGGCATCGGTTCCTGCGGCCGTGAATTATGCTGCAGTACCTGGCTGTCTGATTTTAAAACGGTCAATACCACCGCGGCCCGCTATCAGAATCTTTCGATCAACCAGACCAAGCTGTCCGGTCAATGTGGCCGCCTGAAGTGTTGTCTGAATTACGAACTGGATACCTATATAGATGCCTTGAAGGGATTCCCGGCCAATGCAGATAGTCTAGAAGTAGAGCAGGGCAGGGCCTACCTGCAGAAAAAAGATATTTTTAAAAACCTGATGTGGTATAGCTTCTCCGGGAGTAATAAACAATACCCGGTAACCATTGAACGGGTGAAAGAAATCATTGAGCTTAATGCCACCGGCGTTAAACCCGAGGAGCTGGAAGCCGTAGAAATCCTGGTGAGCCAACGTAGCAATGCTAATAAAGTGGTAGAGATGAGCTTCGTAAATGACGTTGGGCAGATACAATTATCTTCTTTAAAAGGAGATAGAAATAATAAAAAGAAGAAAAAGCCATCCAAGGGCACTGCTAACCAGTCGCAGAAACCAAGACCTGAGGCTAAAGCTAACGCGGAGAAAAATAATAACCAGGCCGGAGGGCAGGGGCCTAAAAAACCGCAGCAGAACCAGCAGCAGCGCGAAAAAGGGCCACGGGAGCCACGTGCGCAACAGCAGGGAGAGCAGCAACAAAATAGTAATCCTAACAAGCGCCGGGAGCAGCAGCCTAAGGGACAGCAGCAGCAAGCTAAGCCGAGACCAGAACGTCAGTCGGCTGCCAATGCAGCAGGAGGCAATCCGAACCCCGGTAACCCTAACAATCAACAAAAGGGTGAAGGCGGGCAAAAGCGAAAGCCGCAACACAAGCCTAATCCTAACCGTCCGCCAAGACAAGAAGGGCAACAACCCCCGCAACAACCGAATACTTAACCGTTAAAAAACATAAAAATTGCAAGTTTACAAATTTGGAGGTGCCTCAATCGCTACACCAGAGCGAATGACGGCACTTTTGCCTATTATTCAGGATGCCGCGCAACCGCTGCTGGTTGTCGTGTCGGCTTTAGGGAAAACAACAAATGCTTTAGAATTGGTAGCCGATGCGGCTATTAAAAACGAGGCGGAACTGGCGAAGTCCAGGATCAACGAATTAGAAAAGCAGCACATCGACTATGCTGCAACGTTGTTGAAGGGCAACAAGCTGGAAGTACTAAAGCAGGAGTTGGCATTAATCTTTACAGAAATGCAATGGGCGGTTGACGGGGCTGATCAGTTTGGCTACGATTATGTGTACGACCAGATCGTTAGTCTCGGAGAGTTACTGTCCACCAATATCTTCAGCCATTACCTTAACCAGGAAGGCCTGAGTAATACCTGGCTGGATGCCCGGGACATTATCCGGACGAATAATACTTACCGCGATGCACAGGTAGATGAGGTATATACGCAAAAGCAGGTTACTGAAAAGATATTGCCGGTATTTGAACGTACCGGTATCGTGGTTACCCAAGGATTTATTGGGAGTACCGATGAAAATTATTCTACTACTTTAGGTCGTGAAGGTTCTGACTATTCGGCCGCATTGATCGGTAGTATGCTGGGGGCGGAAAAAGTATCCATCTGGAAAGATGTGGAAGGTTTATTGAATGCCGATCCGCGTTTATTTCCCGATACGAAAAAAATTCCGGAGATCAGCTTCTATGAGGTGATCGAGATGGCTTATTATGGCGCGCAGGTGATCCACCCCAAAACCATTAAGCCTTTACATAACAATGGCATTCCTTTGTATGTAAAATGCTTTTTAGATAAATCTTTAGCCGGAACGGTGATCCAACCTAAGGTTGAAGCAGCGAATTATCCGCCGATCATCGTGCTGAAAAAAGACCAGGTATTATTGCAGATTATCAGCCGGGATTATTCATTTGTTACCGAAGATGTATTGAGTGATATTTACGAGATCTTTGCAAAGCATAAAGTGAAGATCAACATTATGCAAAACGCCGCGATCAGCCTGGTAGCCGGTGTGGATAGCCGGGAAGATAAGATCGGGCCTTTGATCGAAGACCTGAAACAAAATTATGAGGTGCGCAGGAATGATGGCGCAGAGCTGTTAACCATCAGGCATTATGATGAGGAGACTTTGACTAAGCTAACGACAGGCCGGAAAGTGTTGCTGGAGCAAAAAACGAGAAGGACCGCACAATTTGTGCTAAAGTAATTTGCCAATTGGTAAATTTGTAAATTCGAGAATGATTAAAGTATAAAGTGAAAATTTTAAGATAAAAAATAATAATTAGCGTATTTGCATATGCGCTAATTTACTAATTGAATTTATGGCAAACGAAAACAAACTACAGGCAGTAATTGCCCATGCGAAGGAATATGGTTTTGTATTCCCTTCAAGTGAAATCTATGATGGCTTGGGTGCCGTATATGATTATGGCCAGTGGGGCGCAGAATTAAAGAAGAACTTAAAAGACTATTGGTGGCGCTGGATGACGCAGACCAATGAGCAAAATATTGTAGGGATTGATTCCGCTATCTTTATGCACCCGCAGGTGTGGAAGGCGAGTGGCCACGTGGATAACTTCAGCGATCCGATGATCGACAATAAAGACAGCAAAAAGCGTTACCGCGTAGATCACCTGATCGAAGGTTTTGCAGAGACTTTACCGAAAGAAGCAGGCGATGCTTTGCTGGCAGAGCTGGATAAACTGATCGCTGCCGATGATTTCGCCGGCCTGAAACAATTAATCGAAGACAATAAGATTGCCTGTGCCGTGAGCAAAACGGTTAACTGGACCGAGGTGCGCCAGTTCAACCTGATGTTCTCTACAGAAGTAGGATCAGTGGCTGAAGAGTCCAGCAAGATCTACCTGCGCCCGGAAACGGCCCAGGGTATTTTTGTGAACTTCTTAAACGTGCAGAAAACCGCGAGGATGAAGATCCCTTTTGGTATTGCCCAGATTGGTAAAGCATTCCGTAACGAGATCGTAGCCCGTGGCTTTATCTTCCGCATGCGGGAATTCGAGCAAATGGAAATGCAATTCTTTGTGCGGCCCGGCACTCAGAAAGACTGGTATGAATACTGGAAAGCAGAGCGCATGAAATGGCACCTGGATTTAGGTATTGATCCGGCTAAATACCGTTATCATGATCATGTGAAGCTGGCACACTATGCCGATGCGGCTTGTGATATAGAGTTTGACTTCCCAATGGGCTTTAAAGAGCTGGAGGGTATTCACTCGCGTACCGATTTTGACCTGAAGAGCCACCAGGAGTTGAGCAAAAAGAAAATGCAATACTTTGATGCCGATATAGACCCGGAAACCGGTAAAGCTTATGGCAACTATATTCCTTACGTGATTGAAACTTCAATCGGTTTAGACCGGGCTTTCCTGGCCGTACTGAGCGAAGCCTTTGAAGAAGAAGACCTGAGTACAGAAGAGAAGCAGGATAGCCGTTCGGTATTAAAATTATCACCGAAGATTGCGCCGATCAAGCTGGCGGTGTTGCCATTGATGAAAAAAGATGGTTTGCCGGAAGTCGCTGCAGAACTGATGGCCGAATGCCGCAAGCATTTTAAATGTTTCTATGAAGAGAAAGACACAATTGGTAAACGTTACCGCAGGATGGACGCGATCGGTACGCCTTTCTGTGTGACGATTGATCAGCAAAGTAAAGAAGATGGTACCGTAACCATTCGCCACCGCGACAGTATGACGCAGGAGCGTGTGCACATGAGCGAGGTTGTGAATATTGTAAAAGCGGCGGTTAGCTACTAAAATAATTTTTGTATTATATCTAATCCTATAAGGTGTATAAAGCCTTATAGGATTTTTTTGTATCTTAATAACCTTAATTTAATTGGCAATTATGGGTGTATTGAAAATTATGGGTGTGCTTATACTGCTTGGCTTCATTTATATATTTGTTGCTCCATTTTCCGGTTTATTTTTTGGTCAATATTTTAGTTTTATGAAGTTTGACTCGCATGGAATAAGTGAAAACGCACCAACGCTAATACCAGGATTTTTGCTGTTGAATATAATTACAGTACACCTGTTCGCGATGCTTATGGGATTAAGACCTCCGTATTAACTAATGCAGCCGTTCAGCTTAGCTGTTTAGGTTTGATCGCTCTGTTTAAACGAAGTAATAGGTGATATTTATTTATTGTAAAAGGAACTATTTTTATTGATTATCGATAAATAATTATTATTTTTGAGGTATTGATAAAATTTTTCACCATGCAAAGAAGCAATATTGTTTTTGAAATCCTGAAAATAGTCTCCGCATTTATATTTGTTGGTTTATGCATTGAGGCCGGCGGTCTGCTGGTTAATTTTTTCTTCAGCCTTTATAAACCTGAAATGGTGCCGCGCCTCTACCAAAAGCTGGACTTAAGTGCACTCTATGAACAGCGTAAATGGGCTTTTTTCTCTCTGTATAGTTTTATATTGTTTATCTCGGTCCTGAAGGTCGTATTGTTTTATATCGTTATGGTGCTGGTTATTAAGATTGATTTATCCCGTCCCTTTAATAGCTTTGTATCCAGGAAGATCTCGCAGATCAGTTATTATACGCTTTCTATTGGTCTGATAAGCTATATTGCCCGGCAATCGGCTAAAAGAGTGGCACAGCCGGGCTTGTCTATCGAAAATCTAAACCAGTTCTGGGAAGATAGCCAGGCATTTATTTTAATGGCTGCTGTAGTCTACATCATCGCGCTGATCTTTCAAAGAGGAGTCGCCATTCAAAACGAAAACGATTTAACTGTTTAATTATGCCGATTATTGTAAACCTGGACGTAATGATGGCGAAGCGAAAAATGTCCCTGAACGAACTTTCCGAAAAAGTGGACCTGACCTTATCTAACCTTTCTATTTTAAAGACGGGAAAGGCAAAAGCCATACGCTTCAGTACTTTGGAAGCCATTTGTAAAGCGCTGGACTGCCAGCCTGGTGATATCCTGGAATTTGTAAACGATGAAGCGCAACCAAACTTATAAGATTTTACCTGTTTCAATAACAAAACGTTAATCATATTCTTTTATAAGCTTTTGCCTTTCCGCTTTAATTTTAGGGCAGCAATGTTGCTGGATAAAACTATAAATAATGAAAAGCTTATCTTCACTTTTAATGGCATTGATGCTGGTGCTAAGCCTGAATGCCGGGGCACAACAAACCAAAACGGCGGCTAAGCCAGCAGATAAAAAAGAGGTAAAAGCCGCTGGTAGCGCTCCTTCTGAGACAAAAGGTCCTGTAAAGAAAGACGGTACTCCGGATAAACGTTACAAATCCAATAAGAAATTAAAGAAAGACGGTACGCCGGATAAGCGTTATAATGTCAACAAAGAAACGGCTAAATAAGCTGTCCTATTTCTCCTTTAAAATGCGAATGAGTACTTGTGACTTATTCGCATTTTAATTTTAACAGCTTATGCTATTGCAGGGCTATCCGGTTAAGCTGATTTCCGTAACTTAGACTTGAAAAAGAAATAGCAATGCGTATAATATTGAGATTGTTTTTAATTACGGTAGTCTTCTTGAGTAGTTATGAAAGCTTTGCCATTAAGCCCAAAACGGCTTATGAACAAAGCCCGGATCAAATGAATGTAAATTATAAAACGAATAAGATCAAAGTAGATTCGGTGACCACTTTGAATTCCTGGTACCTGCAGCCTGTCATCAACCGTAAAAATGTAACCGTAATTATTTCAAACGGTGATTACGGCAATATGGGTAATTTTATATTGAACGGTGTAACGCTTTATGACCTGGGTTATGATGTGGTCATGTACGACTATCGCGGTTTTGGTGCCAGCAGTGATTTTGCTACCGATACCAATCTCCTTTTCCATGAAGAATATGTAGCCGATTTGCGTGCCGTACATGATTATTATAAAAGGCAAAGCCCCGGCCGTCAGTATGTTTTGATGGGCTTATCTATGGGGACCATTATCTCTACGATCTATATAGGCACCGACAGTTTGGCAAACCAGCTTTTTGTTTATGATGGTTTTGTGGGCTCTATCGATCACGCCTTGAATACGATCAACCGTTCCAAGCATAAATCATTAAAGGCGCCTATTGACGATGCTGTTTATGATAAATACTTAGCAATGTTGACTCCGGGCAAAGGGCTTATTTTTAACGGGAGTAAAGATAATATTTGTCGCCTTAAAGCCTCGGTGCAGGAATCTTTTGAAGTGGTGAACTATGAAGGCGGGCATTTACAGGGCTTTTATAAGTTGTCAGAGAACGGGATTACCGGCAGTTTATACAATAAATATATCAATGAATTTATCCGGAAGAATTGATAGAAGGATTTTCTTATCCTGTTTTGCACTCATCTGTATCCTGCTCAGGAGTGAACAGGTAGCAGCCCAGAGAAAAACCAACAGCTCTGTTGCGACTGAAAACCTGTTTACGGTAAATACCGTACTCAACCGATTTGGCATGGACTTCGGCTATACCAGGGCCGTGCATAGTGCCAGTCCGGGCGGTATCGCCGGGCTTTTGTATTCCGGTACCGTTGGCTTTATTCCTAATAACCGGTTTCAGCCAAAAGGGCAGCTTACCACTAAAGCTGATGTGGTCGCACATGGGATGATATTGATTCGTGTGGGTGCTGGTTTGCAATATAGTACAGACTTTGAAAAATCCTACCTTTACGCTACGCCCAAGATCGGTGTTGGCCTGCATTATATCAATGTGATGTTTGAAGGCCAGTTTGGTCTTAATAAAAATGGGGTGGAGCTCAGCAAAAATCTGAAAGATAAGGGTGTTGTGTATATCAATGTGAATGTACCTTTCGATCTTAAATTTTTTGATTTTAAATACAGGAACCGAGCGCGGGAATAATGTAATATTGCAGCATGAAAACAATAGAAATACAGGCAAAGGCATTCTTTGAATTGATTAAAAACCGGGATGTGTCCATGTGGTCGATGTTTGAAGAAATGGTCAACGCGGAAGTGGAGCAACTGATTATTTTCTTAGATGAAGAGGGGAAAGAAATCGCCCATTATATTTTACCTACAAGTGTTGAACAGGTAAAAGAAGATCAGAAGGTTTTTGCCCAAAGCTTTAAAGAGAAGCTACAGCCGGGTGAATAAGTATAAAATTTAATTGTACTATATTTGCGTCAATAGTACACATATATTCCATGCGCCCCGTTCAACATATCAAGCTTGCTGTAGATGCGGTAGTTTTTGGCTACCAGCAACAAAAATTACATGTATTACTCGTACAACAGAAGTACGGGATCATGAAAGGCAAGTGGGTATTGGTAGGTGGTTTTGTGAAAGATGAAGAATCGCTTTCAGACGCCGTCAAACGGGAGTTGGCAGAGGAGGCCGGGGTGAAAGTGGATTATATGGAGCAATTATATACTTTCGGGGATGATGTGGACCGGGATCCGCGTTTCCGGGTGGTTTCCGTCGCCTACTTTTCTATAGTGAACCCAAAAGGATTTAAACTTAAGGCAGATTCCGATGCTTCCGATGCCCGGTGGTTTGCCATCGATCAGCTACCCGACCTGGGTTATGACCATAAAATAATACTGCAGACCGCACAGCAAAGACTGAGCGCCAAATTAAGTTACCAGCCCATCGGCTTTGACCTCTTACCCGCAGCCTTCGTCTTCTCGGAACTAGAACATTTGTACAGCACCCTGCTGGATAAAAATATTGACCGCCGTAATTTCAGGAAGAAAATACTGAGCTTCGGTTTTATAGAAGAAACCGGTAAAATGCAGGTACCTGCTACCGGCCGGCCGGCCAAACTATTTCGTTTTAATAAACAAAAATACCATCAGCTGGTGAAAGAAGGTTTTCACTTTGATGTTAGCTTATTGTAAAAAATACACAAAGTATTTGGTGCTTTCGTTTTATCGTTTTAAGTTTGTGTATAAATTACACAAATAAGATGCATTTACTCAATCTTGATAGCCGCTTTAGTCCCGTAAAAGGAAACTCAATAAACTTTGAAAAGTTCGTTTTTTCGGGCGGAGAACCTCATATAAAGATACAACCGGATTTTGATACAGAGCAGCCTGTAGTGATCACTACCCGTATCCGGAGCTTTGAAGATATGGGCTTCCTGATGCTGGCAGTAGATGCATTGCGCAGGATGCAGGTAAAACAGATCTCGGCTTTTATTCCTTACTTCCCGGCAGCACGCCAGGACCGCTTAATGGTGCAAGGAGAGCCCTTATCGGTTAAAGTAAATGCGCAACTCATTAATTCCCTGGGTTTGGACCAGGTGTATGTTTTCGATCCTCATTCAGAAGTAACACCGGCTCTACTGGACAAGGTGGAAGTGATCTATAATTATGAGTTTATCCGCCAGGTAGTCGCCATGCAAAGTAAAGAAAACCTGGTGCTGATCTCCCCGGACGGCGGTGCTTTAAAGAAGATCTATAAATTATCCGAACAGCTCGGCGGCATACCGGTTATTGAGTGTAGCAAAGTACGCGATGTGACTACGGGTAAATTGAAATCTTTTACTGTTTATGCGGATGACCTGAAAGGCAGGAACGGGTTGATCGTCGATGATATCTGTGATGGTGGCGGCACCTTCATAGGGCTGGCGCAATCTTTAAAGGAAAAAGGAGTGGAAAGCCTGAGTATTGCAGTCAGTCATGGCATATTCAGTAAAGGGACAGATATACTAAGCCCTTATTTTGAAAAAATTTATACGACCAATTCATTCAATGATAACGAGGCGCCCGGAGTGGTACAACTCGCATTGGATATTACAAATACAATTAATCATGAAAAATAAAAGTGGCAGAACAGAAATTGCCCGGCATAGTTTACAAATTATAGAAGACGGTTATTACAGTTCCGAAAATGGAGATAAGGTAATCGTCGAAGGTAAAATAGCGCATAGCGTGGCGGAAACCTGCACCTATACACCGGAAGAGATGCAGGCATTGAAAGAAGTAGTGCTTGCTCAAGATAAAAATACATTTGATACCCGCATCGAAGTCTGGAATTGCTCCACCATTGATGCCTTACAAAACCTGGCCGGTAGTTCTAAGGTAGGCATCCTGAATTTCGCTTCTGCAAAAAATCCTGGCGGTGGATTTCTGGGTGGGGCCTCGGCACAGGAAGAATCCCTGGCAAGATCCTCAAGCCTTTATGCGGCCTTGTCAAAAGATAGGAGTATGTATGAGTATAACAGGGCGCGGACGACTTTATTGTATTCCGATTACCTGATCTACAGCCCGGAAACGATTTTTTGGTTTGATGACGAAGGCAATTACCTCCCCGAGCTTTTAATCGCGGATGTGATCACTTCACCGGCACCTAACAGGGGCGCTATTTTACAAAATAACCGCAAAGATGAATTGGCTTTACTCCCGGAAGTGTTTAAAGAAAGGATCAGGCAGGTGCTTGCTATTGCTTACAGCAAGGGCTGTGAGACTTTGATCCTGGGGGCCTGGGGCTGTGGGGTATTCAGGAATGAACCGGCGGACGTTGCCGCCTATTTTGAAGAAGTGATCCGGACACATTTTAGCACGGCCTTTAAACACATTGTATTTGCCGTTTATGATCGGTCAAAAGATGGCGCAAACATACAAGCCTTTGAAACCGTATGGCGCAATAATAAAGAAGTAATCAATGAAAAGTGATAAAGAACTAAAAGGCATCAGCAAATACTTGAGCTATGTATTACGCCATCACCCGGAATCTATAGGCCTCGTGCTGGATGCGCAAGGCTGGGCGGATATCGATATTTTGTTGGATAAATGTGCCGCTAAAAATGTTTTGTTTGACCGGGAAGACCTGGCGCAACTCGTAGCGCAGAACGATAAACAACGCTTTGCTATAGATAAGGCAAATAATAAGATACGGGCCAACCAGGGCCACAGCATCCGGATTGATGCAGCCCTGGAACCGGAAGTGCCACCGGCAGTGTTATATCATGGTACAGCAAAACAATTTTTGCCGGCTATTCTGGAGCAGGGCTTGCAGAAGCAAAATCGTTTGCACGTGCACCTGAGCCATGAGATCGCTACAGCCCGGAATGTAGGCTCCAGGCGTGGTGTGCCGGTCGTGCTGCTGGTAGACGCGGCGGCGATGCAGCGGGAAGGTTTTATTTTTTATCTTTCCGAAAATAAAGTCTGGCTAACAGAGGAGGTACCGGCAAAATATATTAGTTATGAATAATAAATGGGTAATAGGAGATTTACATGGCGGATTGAAAGGACTGGAGCAATTATTAGAACGGGCGCCAATAAGAAAAGAAGATGAATTGATCTTCCTGGGCGATTATGTAGATGGCTGGAGCGATTCTGCCGAGCTGGTCAGCAGGCTGCTGGAACTGGAACAGCAATATAATTGTGTATTTATAAAAGGGAATCATGATCTGTTTTGTTACAATTGGCTGGCTAAAGGTGAAGCAGATGAAGTATGGCTGAAACATGGAGGCGCCGGTACTATTAACAGTTATGCACTTACACCTTCAGCAGTTCGCAGAGAGCATACTTTATTTTTTGAACGGTTACACAACTATTATGTAGATGAGGCTAATAACCTGTTTATTCACGCAGGATTCAGCACAGAAGCAGGGCCGAAGAATGATTTTATAAGCCGGAAGCCAACCTGGGACCGAACACTTTGGCAAACCGCGATGATGATGCACGATCGGGTATTATTCAATGAACGCTTAATGCCGAAAAAGCTTAAACTATACCAGGAGATATTTATAGGTCATACCCCAACTTTATTTTTTGGAAGGGATACCCCCATGAATGCCTGCAATGTCTGGAACCTGGATACCGGTGCGGCTTATACGGGTAAGGCCACCATTATGAATGTAGCGACTAAGCAGTTTTACCAGAGTGACCCTTTGATCAAACTGTATCCTACAGAAAAAGGAAGAAATTAATTAAAAACAAAAACAGCAAAATATATGAATCCGCTACTATTGACCGATGGTTATAAACTGGACCACAGAAGACAATATCCTGAAGGTACTACTTTGGTGTACTCCAACTGGACCCCGAGAAAAAGCCGTATGCCGGAAGTTGAGGAAGTCGTATTCTTCGGGCTGCAGTATTTTATCAAAAAATATATCCTGGAAGATTTTGAGCAATACTTTTTCCGTCAGCCAAAAGAAGAGGTGGTTGCTGCCTATAAAAGAAGGATTGATAATTACCTCGGACCTAATGAAATAGGTACCGATCATATAGCGGCTTTACATGACCTGGGTTATATCCCGATGGTCTTTAAAGCCTTGCCTGAAGGGGTTTCCGTACCGATGCGGATCCCGATGTTTACGATGTATAATACGCTGCCGGAATTCTTTTGGCTGACCAATTACTTTGAAACCTTATTGTCCAATGTGATCTGGTTACCCTGTACTTCAGCTACTATTGCCAAAAGCTATCGTCAACTGCTCGACGGTTATGCCACAATGACCTCATCTGTTCCGGAGTTTGTAGATTGGCAGGGACATGATTTCTCCATGCGCGGTATGGGCGGTGTGGAGTCGGCATTGATCTCGGGTATGGGCCATTTGTTGAGCTTTACCGGTACCGATACCGTACCTGCTATTGAATACCTCGAACGTTATTACGCGGCGGATGTAACTAAAGAATTGGTAGGTGGTTCTGTTCCCGCAACAGAACACTCTGTAATGAGTATGGGTACGATAGAAGATGAGCAGGGTACTTTTAAACGGCTGATTACAGAAGTGTACCCCTCGGGTATTGTATCTGTAGTATCGGATACCTGGAACTTGTGGAAAGTGCTGACGGTCTACCTGCCTGCATTAAAAGAAGAGGTGCTGGCCAGGAACGGAAAATTGGTAATAAGGCCGGACAGCGGAGACCCGGTATGGATTCTTTGCGGCAACCCGCAAGGAAAAACGGAAGAAGAAAGAAAAGGTGTGGTCCAGTTGCTTTGGGAAGTCTTCGGAGGTATTACAAATGATAAAGGATATAAAGAGCTGGACCCGCATATCGGCGCTATTTATGGCGATAGTATTACCCTGGAAAGGGCAAAAGCAATTTGTGAGGGATTAAAACAAAATGGTTTCGCTTCTACCAATGTGGTATTAGGAATCGGTTCCTTTACCTATCAATATAATACCCGGGATACCTTTGGCTTTGCGATGAAAGCGACCTATGGCGAAGTGGCCGGGGCAGGACGCTCTATTTTCAAAGACCCGGTAACAGATGACGGTACTAAAAAATCGGCCAAAGGCCTGATGAAAGTAAGCCTGGAGAATGGAACTTATCATTTAAAAGACCAGGTAAGCTGGGAAGAAGAAAATACCGGAGCCTTAAGAGAGATATTCCGCGATGGTAAACTATTAATAGAAGAAAGCCTGGCAGCAATCCGGGCAAGAATAAAAAGTAAATAAGATGAACACAAAATACAATTTAGAAACACTGAAAGCACTTATAAATACAGGTTTTCAAGCTAAGTATATTTTTTTCTGGGGGCATACGGCTCCCGCAGGAGAAGTGATGGGAAAGTTCGTATTTAGCCAGTGGTTTCCTTCCCCGTTTACCGTGAACGGGATCGGGTACAAAACTGCCGAGCATTGGATGATGGCACAGAAAGCATTGTTGTTTGAGGACCGGGATGCATTTCAAAAGATCATTAACAGTAATAAACCTGCTGAAGTGAAAGCCCTGGGCAGAGCCGTTCGGAATTATGAGGAGGCGCGCTGGAATGAAAAGAAGTTCGGGATCGTGGTACAAGGTAATATACACAAGTTTGCACAAAACAAAGACCTGGGTGCCTACCTTATAGGTACCGGGGACCGGGTTATTGTTGAAGCGAGTCCGGTAGATCCTGTATGGGGCATAGGATTGGCACAGGACAGTCCTGATGCTTTGCAGCCGGATACCTGGAAGGGAGAAAATCTGCTCGGTTTTGCACTGATGGAAGCCCGGGATTTTTTAAGTGCCGGAAAGGATCCGGAAACATTGAATTTGTCTTTTTAATCGAAACAGGTAATGAATAGATTCGCTAATGTCGAAGTCTTACAAGGAGATATTACAAAAATAACGGCAGATGCGATCGTTAATGCGGCGAATACTTCTTTGCTGGGCGGAGGTGGTGTTGATGGGGCTATCCATAGAGCGGGAGGACCAGCTATCCTGGAGGAGTGCCGCAAGGTGAGGGCCAGGCAAGGTTCTTTAAAAGTTGGAGCGGCAGTGTATACTACTGCCGGAAACCTGCCTGCAAGATATGTGATCCATACCGCAGGGCCGGTTTGGAACGGAGGTGGCAGAAATGAAGCTGAACTGCTAGAAGCGTCCTATCTCAACTCTTTGAAATTAGTCATTGAGCTGGGTTGCGCATCTGTTTCTTTTCCAAACATAAGTACCGGCATCTATGGCTTTCCGAAAGAACAGGCTGCAGGCATAGCGGTAAACACCATCTGTGCTTTTCTAAAAGCAAACCCGGCGCTTCAGTTAAAAGTACTGCTGGTCTGTTACGACCGGGATCATTTTGAATTGATGCAAAAGACACTGATGCTTGCCGGAGCTTAAACATATTGATACCATAAACTAAAATAATGATGAAAGGGATAGCGTTGAACGAGGTAAAGGCTGCGCTTTTTGGTGTGGCTACCGGCGATGCATTAGGAGTACCGCTTGAATTTAAAAGCAGGAAAAGTATTGCGATGAACCCGGTAACGGACATGATTGGTTATGGCTCCCACAACGTGGCACCGGGTACCTGGTCCGATGATAGCTCACTGACCTTTTGCCTGGCGGAATCATTAAGTAAAGGCTATGAGCTGCAGCAGATAGCTGATACCTTTGCGGATTGGGCTTACAAGGGCTATTGGACCCCGCGTGGCGTCGTATTTGATATCGGTATCGCCACGAGCCAGGCCTTATGGCGGGTGAAGCAGGGCTTATTACCCCTGTTTTGCGGGGGAACAGATGAAGGCGATAATGGTAATGGTTCCCTGATGCGTATTTTACCTTTACTCTTTTATATCAAGGACAAAGATATAGAGTTGCGCTATAGGATAGTAAGAGAAGTGTCCTCGATTACGCATGCACATATTCGTTCGGTGAATGCCTGTTTTTACTATCTTGAATTTGCCCGCAGGATACTTTTAGGGGAGCCTTTGCCGGAGATTTATCAGGTGCTTAAGGAAGAGATAAGTGCTTTTTTTGCGACACAATATATGTCAGATGTAGAGTTTAATGTGCTTTCACGTTTATTGAAGGATAATATTTACGAAAAGAAAATCGGTACGATAAGAAGTAACGGTTATGTGATCAGCACGCTTGAGGCCGCTATCTGGTGCCTGATGAATAGCAGCAGTTTCGAGTCCGCGGTATTGGATGCGGTTAACCTCGGCGAAGATACGGATACTACAGGTGCTGTTACCGGTGGCCTTGCTGCCCTGTACTATGGCTTTGAGGCCATACCGGAACGCTGGAGGAACGAACTGGCCCGCAAAGAGGATATTGAAAACTTATGTATGCAGTTTTTTACTTCTTTACAAAATAAGTAGACCTTCAAAAAGCAATTTGTCTTATTGAATTTTGTAGGTAGACCAGTTCAATCTTTCTGTTCGGTTATTTTATTTCCATCAGGACGCGCTCCAGGCCCTCAATAAATAGTTTATCCGGTCGGTCGGTGAAGATGCCCGAATCCTTGCCGGCACGTGCTCCGCGCAGGAAGACATAAATCACACCACCGAAGTGCTGCTCATAATCGTAGGCATCGCCCATTCTCTGCTTAAGCAACTTATGTACCGCAACCGTATAGATCAGGTATTGCAGGGTATACTGGCTATGGTGCATCGCCTGTGCCAGGTTTAGACCTTCATAATCTTTTAATTCAAATCCTAAATAGTTAGACTTCCAATCGAGGATGTAGAAGCGGCCTTCGTGCTCAAACAAAAGATCGATAAACCCGGTCATCATACCATTGAGTTGCTGGTATTTATCCTGGATGCCGGTATCATAATGCTGTAATAATAGCAAAAGGTTTTGTGCCGACTGCTCCTGTTGTAATGGGAACATGAATTCCAGCTCATTTAAACGTTTTGTAGCAGGAATAGTTGCAAGTGTAAAAGAGGTGTCGTTTATATTGATGTTTGCATTTAAGACATGGTGTAGCAACTGCGCGATCATAGGTGCATTATCTACCTCTTTCCCTCTTTCTGTTTT
>Ga0256900_1000300_pt1 | contig 16783 bp, 12 predicted proteins | sample MC6MC0688MT_FD_190190 | JGI IMG/M metagenome (GOLD analysis project Ga0256900, IMG submission 190190) | Metatranscriptome of enriched soil aggregate microbial communities from Iowa State University, Ames, United States - MC6-MC0688-MT... | ecosystem: Environmental > Terrestrial > Soil >... | reverse complement strand
GTGAAAACAATAATGGTTTACCACCGGAGGAGTTAAATCCGGAACCAGAAAATAACCGGGTCGTAGCCGTAAATATTGAAGAGCAAATGAAGTCCGCCTATATCGACTATTCCATGTCGGTAATCGTGGGCCGTGCCCTTCCTGATGTGCGCGATGGCCTGAAGCCGGTACACCGCCGTATCCTGTATGCGATGAATGAGCTGGGTATGGATTTCAACAAACCTTACAAGAAATCTGCGCGTGTTGTTGGAGAGGTGTTGGGTAAATATCACCCGCATGGTGACTCTTCTGTTTATGATGCCATGGTGCGTATGGCCCAGCCCTGGAGCATGCGCTACATGATGGTAGATGGCCAGGGTAACTTTGGCTCCCAGGACGGTGACGGACCGGCAGCTATGCGTTATACCGAGGTAAGAATGCAGCGTTATGCCGAAAGCATGATTGAGGATATCGAGAAAAATACGGTAGATTTCGGTTTAAACTTTGATGACAGCTTAAAGGAACCTACGGTATTACCGACCCGTGTCCCCCAGTTACTGGTGAATGGATCCAGCGGTATCGCTGTAGGTATGGCAACAAATATTATGCCGCATAACCTTACCGAGGTGATTGACGGATGTATTGCCTATATCAACAATAATGACATTCTTATCGAGGAGCTGATGAACTATGTGAAAGCTCCCGACTTCCCTACCGGCGGTATCATCTATGGTATAGACGGCATCCGCCAGGGCTTCATGACCGGCCGCGGAAGGGTTGTATTAAGAGGTAAAGTAGATATCGAAACCCTTAAAAACGGGAAAGACCAGATCGTGATCACCGAGGTGCCTTACCAGGTAAGCCGGGATGCGCTGGCCGAAAAGATCGGTTACCTGGTCAATAATAAGATCATTGACGGCATCACCCACGTAGCGAATGAATCCAACAAAGACGGTACCCGTCTCGTTGTTGAATTACGCCGCGATGCAGTAGCCCAGGTGATCATCAACCAGCTGTACAAATACAGTGAATTACAGACTTCTTACGGGATCAATAACGTGGCCCTGGTCAATGGCCGTCCGCGTACGCTGAACCTGAAAGACATGATCGCTGAATTCGTTGGGTTCAGGCTTCAAGTGGTTACCCGCCGGACGCAATATGAGCTGGATGAAGCGAAAAAAAGAGCGCATATCCTCGAAGGCTACATGAAAGTGATCGGTACCAAATCTGACCTGGACGAGGCGATCCGCATCATCAGGGAGAGCACGACGCCGGATGAGGCCCGCGAAGGCCTGATCACCCGTTTTGATCTTTCCGAAGTACAGGCAAGAGCAATCCTGGAATTGCGCCTGCGTACCTTGACCGGACTGGAAATTGATAAGATCAGAAGTGAATATGAAGAATTAATGAAAACGATCGCTCATTTGGAGGAATTACTGGCCAATGAGTCCTTGCGTTTCGATATTATCAAAGAAGAATTACTGGAAGTACAGAAGAAATATGGCGACGAGCGCCGTTCCGAGATCCAGTATGCTTCCGGTGAAATGCGGATCGAAGATATGATCGCCGATGAAGATGTGGTCATCACCATTTCCCACTTGGGTTATATCAAACGTACTTCTGTAGCCGATTACCGTTCTCAGAAACGTGGAGGTCGCGGTGCTATGGGCGGAAAGACAAGGCAAGAGGACTACCTGGAACACTTATTCATCGCCTCTACCCACCATACTTTACTTTTCTTTACAGAGAAAGGAAGATGTTACTGGCTGAAAGTATATGAAATACCGGAAACCGATAAAAATGCTAAAGGACGCGCTATACAAAACCTGATGCAGATCCCTTCAGACGATAAGATCCGCGTCATCCTCGATGTGCCGAATTTATCAGATGAAGCATTTGTAGAAAATCACAATATCGTATTGTGTACGCGCAAGGGTATCATTAAGAAAACCAAACTGAAAGACTTTAGCCGTCCACGCCAAACAGGGGTGAACGCGATTACGATCAACGAGGGCGACCAGTTACTCGACGTTGCATTGACTGATGGCAATAGCTTCATCATGATGGCCGTTAAATCGGGCCGTGCGATCAGCTTCCCTGAAGAGAAAGTACGCGCAACCGGACGTGGCGCTATAGGTGTAGGTGGTATCGAATTAGAATCCGATACAGATGCCGTAATCGGTATGATCTGTCTGTCTAAAGAATTTAAAGACCGCGATAAACAAGTGTTGGTGGTATCAGAAAACGGAATGGGTAAACGTACCCCATTCTTTGAATTACTGGGAGCAGACGCTACTGATGAAGATAAAGAAAAGGCCTTTACCCTCAAGAATGAGGACGGCACGGAAAACCTGTACCAGCTGAGCTACAGGATCACCAATCGTGGTGGTAAAGGGGTAAAAACAATGAACATCACTGAGAAAACCGGTGCATTAGCAGGCCTGTTATCCGTAACACAAACAGATGATCTGATGATCACTTGTAAAAGTGGCTTAACCATCCGGATGAAGGTAGAGAGTGTACGTGAGGCCGGACGTGCCACACAAGGTGTTAAGCTGATCAACCTGGATAATAACGACCGTATAGCTGCTATTGCCCGTATACAAGAGCAGGAAGAAAAAGAAGAGGAAGTAATAACAGAGGAAAGTATTGATACAACAGCAGCAGCAGCTTCGGATAGTAACGACGAAGGTACGGCACCCGATGCTCCTACAGAAGATCCGGAACAAGCTTAAAGCAGATTAAACCAAATCAATGGCACAATTAAATTTAAATAAACCCGTAGCGTTTTTTGACCTGGAAACAACAGGAGTTGACCCGGCGAAAGACCGCATTATTGAAATTGCGATCGTAAAAGTACTGCCGGACGGCAGTAAAGAACGCTACGAAAGAAGGATAAATCCTGAGCGCCCGATCCCCGCGGAAACAACCGCTATCCATGGCATCAGCGACGAGGATGTGAAGGACTGCCCTACTTTTAAACAGCTGGCGCATGAGATCAATAATTTCATTAAAAATTGTGATCTCGGTGGTTACAATTCTAACAAATTTGACATTCCTTGCCTGGCAGAAGAATTATTAAGGGTAGGCATACCGGTTGATTTCAAAAATAGGAAGCTGATAGATGTGCAGCAGGTATTTTATAAAATGGAACCCAGAACCCTTTCTGCCGCTTACAATTTTTACTGCCAGAAAAACCTGGAAAACGCGCACCAGGCTATGGCTGATGTGGATGCAACCATCGAGATCCTGGAAGCGCAGCTGGACCGTTATGATACCACGATTGCAAATGATGTAGAGGCCCTCCATAAGTTTACCGGAGGCGATGATTTCGTGGATTATGCACGCCGTATCGTTTTAAAAGACGGCGTTCCTGTATTTAATTTCGGCAAACACAAAGGCATTCCTGTGGCTACTGTATTTAAAAAAGAGCCGCAATACTATGATTGGATGATGCAGTCTGATTTTGCATTACATACCAAGCAATGTATCTCAGAGATCCTCAATCAAATGCTTTTAAAGAAACCTTAAAAGAAGATAATAATTAAAGGTGAAGAAAGTCGTAATTATCCCAACTTATAACGAAAAGGAAAATGCTCCATTGATCATTGCTGCTGTAATGCAGTTAGAAGGCGATTTTCATGTATTGATTGTAGATGATGGCTCTCCGGATGGTACTGCCCTGCTCGTGAAGGACCTGATAAAAAATGAATATAACGGCAGACTGCATCTCATTGAGCGCTCCGGCAAGCTGGGCTTAGGCACGGCCTATATTACCGGGTTTAAATGGGCATTAGCCCAGGGTTACGATTACATCTTTGAGATGGACGCGGATTTTTCGCACAAACCTGCAGACCTGCTCCGCTTATTTGATGCCTGCCATAATGGTGGTGCAGACCTAAGTGTAGGCTCCAGGTATGTAAAAGGTGGTAAGCTGGAAAACTGGCCTTTTGACCGCGTATTTATTTCCAAAGGGGCTTCTTATTATACCCGTTTGATTACCTGGATGCCGGTGCGCGATACCACGGCCGGTTTTATGTGCTATAAACGAAAAGTACTGGAAGCTTTAGCGCTGGATGAGATCCGGTTTATCGGATATGCTTTCCAGATCGAGATGAAATACCGCAGCTGGAAAAAAGGGTTTAAAATCAAAGAGATCCCCATCACCTTTACCGACCGGGTACTGGGCGCATCCAAAATGTCGAAAGGTATCGTTAAGGAAGCGGTGTTAGGAGTATGGAAAATGAAATGGTTCATTAAATAATTTAAATAAAAAGAAAACGTCCGGTGCTCCATTTGAAGCCCGGACGTTTTTTTGTTTCAACTATTAATTACATACTGACCAGTTTATTCTTTATAGCAAACAAAACCAACCCAACCCGGGACCTGACATTGAATTTCTCAAACAAGGCTTCTCGGTAATGGTCTACAGTTTTGGGACTTAGACACATTTTATCCGCAATCTGCACATAAGTATCATCCGTACAGGCCAGCTTCAGGAATTCCAACTCTCTTTCTTTCAATTCCATATCCTGCAGCATTTTTCCATTACGCTTTACAATATTATTGAGCAACCTGGCGCTGGCAATTTCTGAGCTGTAAAAGCCACGTTTCAGGATCGTTTCCATCGCGGCTACCAACTCTTCAGAATCCGTAGTCTTCAACAAATAGCCCCGCACGCCCCGCCGCAGCATATTGATTACAGAAGCCTCGTCATCATTAATCGTCAAGGCCAGTACCGGGATTTCAGCGTGATTTTGCTGCATCCATTCCATCGTCTGAAACCCATTCATCACGGGCATATTGATGTCCAGCAAGATAATATCCGGAAAATCGTTCTTGACATTTTCCAGGTACTGTATTAATTCTTTACCGTTGCGGGCCTCATGCAGCACCTGGTAACCAGGCAAAGAATTTACCAGGTCGCATATGCCCCTGGCCATTAACTGGTGATCGTCTACGACCATGACTTGGATCTTGTCCATATTATTCAAAATTATAAATAAGCAACAGGCGTGTTCCCTCCTTGAGTGAGGATACGATTTCCACCTGCGCATTAATAATGTCGGCTCGCTTCCTGATGGCGCTCAGCCCTGTACCTTCAGCTACGCTGCCTAAATCAAAACCATTACCGTTATCCGCAATACTTACCTGTAGCACCTTATCCTGGTATTGCATCGTAAGGTCTATTCTATCACAAAGTGCATGCTTTAAAGAATTGGCAATAAATTCCTGGCATATGCGGTAAATGATCAGCTCCACGTTTGCATCAAGTTTATGATAGTTTCCTTTCAGCATAAATACAATTTCTACTGCATTTAATTTAGACAGGTAAGACACCAGTTTCTCTACTGCCGCCACCAGGTCATATTTCTGGATCAGGTCATCATTCAAAAGCTTGGCCAACTGCCGCACCTCGTTAAGCGTACTTTCTGCCAGGTCCCGCATACTTTCCAGCTTTTCCGGGTTAAACTCTTTCTGCAGGGATTTAGTATACATCAGGTTTAAAGCGACCATCTGCCCTATATTATCATGCAACTCACCAGCCACCTGGCTCAGGATTCCGTCCTTCACCTCGATCCGGGCTTTATTAATTTCAGAAAGATAGCGTATTTCCCGTTCCTGTTTTTCGACCAGCAATTTATTTTTCTTACGTACAAACATGACAAATACCACGATCACCATTACGACCAGTGTAACGGGAATAATAGTGGCAATAAACATCAGGGTTTCATTAGTCATAACGTTGGCACAGCAAGGCGATATTTATGCAGGTATATAAAGATAAAACACTCATGAACGTAATCGAAATATGGATAACCTGCTGGTGCTTAAAAACAATCTCGAAATAATTCGCGACTAAAAAGAAAGAAGCAGAACTCAGGTAAAGCATTAATCCCAGGGAGATCCATATAATGGGGTTTTTATTAAAATTGATAATATCATCCGATCTTAAGGCTTCCAGCAAATAGGACATAGCAATGATGATTAAAAATAGGGAAGAAATAAAGTAGGACAGTATATTATAATCCACAAACTTCACCCAGGGTACCTGGAAAACAAATAACAGCTCGGAAAGTACAAACAGGCCAATCAGCGAAAAAGTAAGCAGCTGATTAAATCTTGATTTAGCCCACAAGGCATATAAAACACTGAAGTACATGAATTCCAGGAAAGTAACAATATCATACAGCGCCATTGTTTCTTTATTGGCTATCGATAAGTATTTGGCATAAAGCTCAAAAAAGAGCATTAAAAGCAAAAACCAGGGCAACAGCTTTAGCCAGCCGCTCCGGTTATTGTAGGTCACAAAGCCAACAACAATCGAACCGAGCATCACAAAATAAAGAAAGTCTAAGGGTGTCATCTCACATTTAAGGCCAGCCTGCCGCAATTCACCGGGCAAGGCCGCATTTTATTCATAATATAACTCTTTTCGGAACCGGCCACATTTTGCGCCAGAATAGACTCCGGCCAGTCCTGCGGGGCATCACCCTGCAGATTACTAGGCACAAAAGCCAGGTTTTCGGTCCCTTCCGTTCCGGCTGATTTAGTAAAATAAACCCTTATCCCTAAATTTTCTAGCGGCAAATTATTGGCTTCTGCCCCTTTACGCACTACGCACATATAATTTTGCAGGTCTTCGAAGCTCAGCCAGACCGTCCGCGTCGTACTGGGAAGATTTGCCCTTTCCTTTATAAACTGTGTATGTGAATTGGTTAGTTCTGTAAAACTGATACTCCCATAGGTAGGTACCACGTCCGGGCCGCAAGCCACGCCATAGCCATCAGAACGAGTGCTAAACAGGTAAACATTAAGGGCTATTGATCCCAATAAAAGGACAACTAAAAATGTACGCATAGATCTTTTTTTTAATAATGAGGTAATGATTGAAACATGAAATTAATGTATTTAATGAACAATTATATGAGTCCCATCAAGCCGATCATTAAATTAATGTACAAAATGACTTAAAATCCACAGTATCAAGCCTCTGCCCGGAAAATCAATTCGGGGAAAATTCCTAAATATGCTGCACTATTTACTAAAAGAAAACCGTCGCTCTTTAAAGATCATTTGCATTTCCGGGCTTCATTTGCTATCGCTTCAAATAATATAGCCCTACAGCTATATAAAATCACTCAGATACCGACTAACCCGTTTCATTCATTTGAAAAGCGCACTTCCTATGATCAAACAAAAAGGCTTACGATATCGTAAGCCTTTTGCTAATAATAGTTCCCTTCCTGGAGGTAGTTTTCGATATAATCTTTGATCCCCTCTTCGATACTCATAAAGGGTTCCTGGTATCCCGTGGCCCGCAGCTTATTCATATTGGCCTCAGTAAAATACTGGTATTTATCCCGGATATCTTCCGGCGTATCTATATAGTTGATCTTTTCGGGTAATTGCAATGCGGCAAAAACACTTCTGGCCAGGTCATTAAAGGTCCGCGCCTTGCCGGTACCCAAATTGTAAATACCGGAATGTACCTGATGTTCCATCAGCCAGACACAAACTTTCACCACATCCTTTACATAAATAAAATCCCGCATCTGCCCGCCATCAATATAATCGGGGTTATGGGACCTGAATAATCTGATCGCATTACCATTTTGCTCCAGGTTATTGAAAGCATGCAGGATTACAGAAGCCATACGGCCTTTATGGTATTCATTCGGACCATATACATTAAAAAATTTCAGCCCGGCCCAGAACGGAGGATGTTCTGTTTGCGCCAAAGCCCATACGTCAAACTTCTGCTTGGATACGCCATAAGGGTTCAACGGTTTTAAGCCCGGGATGATTGATTCATTATCGTCATAGCCCAGCTCGCCAGCTCCATAAGTCGCGGCAGAGGAAGCGTAAACCAACGGCACTTTATGCTCGACACAGTACTCCCAAATATCTTTTGAATATTTAAGATTAAGCGCTTTAAATATTTCCACATCCATCAGGGTCGTATCGGTACGGGCCCCCAGGTGAAATATCGCCTGTACAGGATGCTCCTCCAGCCAATCTATAAACTGTTCCCGGTGTACTTTAGCACTATAATGCTTTCCTGTGAGATTGTCCACTTTTGACTTCTCTGAAAAATCATCTACCAATATCAGGTTTTCAAAACCCAGGCTGTTCAGGTACCCGGTCAGTACACTGCCGATAAAACCGGCCGCACCGGTCACTACGATCAAATCAGTTTTTTTCATACTAAAATCAGAATTCAGGTATAGCTTTCGCTAAAAAAAGGCTAAGCCGTAGCCTAACCTTAAATATATTCAATGTAATCCTTTTGTATTAGTGTTGCGCTGGTTCAGCACCTTTTCCGTGTACCGCTTCAGCGTGCGTCGTATCTGCGTTAGCACCTGCTTTACCTTCTTCGGCAGTAACACCGGTATCTGCATGATGATTTGCAGTAGCCGCATGAGCATCACCTGCAGCATGTTCCGTACCATGAGCCGGAGCAGCGTGGGCATCATGACCACCACCATGAGTATCATGACCTGCCTCAGTACCATGTGCATCGCCATGTCCTTCTGAATGGCCCATTACCTGTACGAAATTAGCGGTTGCGATCAATAATCCGACGATAATTAAGGCAAAAAACATCGCAGCTTTAGTAGTCACTGTCCTGCTTTTATTGTCTTCTGTTCCTACGGAATGTCCCATAATTCTTAAGTATTTTTGTTTTTAGATTTTTTGCAAATGTAATTAAATATTTGATTTTACCGACAATCTTTAGAAGGCAAATGCCTGATCAACCAGCATTTGTTGTTCCTGCACATGCAATTTAGCAAAACCGGTCGCAGTAGCCGCACTGGCTTTACGGGTCAGGTAGCCTAAGTTGAATGGTTTGGTCAGGTTCATTTTCAGGAACGAGGCGGCACCCATATTTTTAGGTTCTTCCTGTACCCACAGCCATTGGGCACCTGCATATTTCTGGTACAATGCCGTTAATTGCTCTACCGGTAAAGGATGGATTTGTTCCAAACGCACAATAGCTACGTCCTCACGTTTTTCTGCCAGTTGTTTTTCGCTCAGGTCAAAGTAGATCTTACCGCTACACAGTAAAACGCGTTTTACTTTAGCCGCTTCTGAAATGTTCGGGTCGTCAATTACTTCTTTAAATCCACCTGTGGTAAACTCGCTTACTTCAGAATAAGAACGTACGTGCCTTAAATTCGCTTTAGGCGCGAAGTTGATCATTGGCTTACGGAAAGGTAAAGCCATTTGGCGACGCAATGCATGGAAATAGTTGGCCGCTGTGGTAATATTAGTAATGAAAACATTATTCTCAGCACTCATTTGTAAGAAGCGCTCCAGTCTCGCACTTGAGTGCTCTGGTCCACCACCTTCATAGCCATGTGGCAATAACATCACCAGGCCGTTTTGGGTTTGCCATTTTTGCTCTGCACTGGTCACATATTGATCGATAATGATCTGCGCGCCATTAGCAAAGTCGCCATATTGCGCTTCCCAGATCACCAGGTGTTTAGGGCTGGCCATAGCATAACCATAGTCAAAGCCTAAAACAGCGTATTCACTCAACAGGGAGTTATAAACATAAAACCTGCCTTGAGTCTCACTTAATTTAGATAAGCGGTTGTATTCTTCATTTGTTTTTTCATCTCTGACACAAGCGTGGCGATGCGAGAAGGTACCCCGTTTCACATCTTCTCCACTCAAACGCACATCATAACCTTCATGCAATAAAGTAGCGAAAGCCAGCAATTCCCCGGTAGCCCAATCGATCTTCTGGCTTTCCTGGAACAATTTCACTTTATCAGCAAGCAGTTTAGATACTTTTCTTAAAGGATTAAATCCTTCCGGACAAGTCATCAGGCGATCAAACAGGTTGTTGACTACCGATACAGATACTGCAGTATCCGGCGATTTAACGAAATCTGCATCTTCACTTTTTCTCAATGCCTGCCAGGCCAGTTCCGGTCCCTGGTAAGTATAAGGCATCGGGTTTTGTTTATTTTCATCCAGGCGGTCTTGCAGCTCGTTCCAGAAAACGGTTTCCATTTCTTTAGCCAGGTTCTGGGCATCAGGAGTACCACTGTTGATCAGGCGCTCTGTATAAATCTCTCTTGGATTTTTATGTTTCTCAATCAAGGCATAAAAATCAGGTTGGGTGAACTTAGGCTCATCCCCTTCATTGTGGCCATGCTTACGATAACATACCATATCAATGAAAATATCTTCGTTGAATTCCTGGCGGTATTTCGCCGCAAAAATACAACACTTCACGACCGCTTCCGGATCATCACCGTTCACATGCAATACCGGTGCATGCACCATAGCAGCCAGTGAAGTACAGTAAGTCGAAGAACGCGCGTCTTCGAAGTCTGTAGTAAAACCGATTTGGTTATTGATTACAAAATGCACCGTTCCCCCTACGGCATAACCTTTCAGGCGGCTCATCTGTAATAATTCATAAATAATACCCTGACCGGCAACCGCAGCGTCACCGTGGATCAATATCGGCATTACTTCATCATAATTGGAATTGTATACCGTATCCGATTTAGCACGGGCAAAACCGGCAACTACAGGGTCAACAGTTTCCAGGTGCGAAGGGTTCGGCAACAATTGTAAATTCAGGTCTTTTTCATTAGCTGTTTTTACGATCGAGCGGAAGCCCAGGTGATATTTCACGTCACCACTGCCCATAGTCATATCGGTAGGCATGGCTCCTTCAAACTCAGAGAAGATCTGGTCGTAAGTTTTACGCAGGATGTTAGCCAGTACATTCAGGCGGCCCCGATGTGCCATACCAAAGATCACTTCTTTAACACCAAGATCAGCAGCTTCTGTCAGCAAAGCGTCTAATCCCGGTATCATACTTTCGCCTCCTTCAAGACCAAAACGTTTCTGGCCGATAAACTTGGTATTTAAGAATTTCTCGAAGATTACGCCATAATTCAGCTTGTATAAAGTTCTTTTCTTTTGTTCAAAAATGAACTCCTGCTGCATGAACTCTTCGAAATGCTTTTCTACCCACTCGTATTTCTTTACATCATTGATGTAAGTATATTGAATCCCTACGCTTCCGGCATAAAGCTCATTGAGTTTTTGATAAATATCTTTTAATTTGGCTTTCCCTAAACCCAGGTATTTACCGCTGTAAAATTCTGTTTCCAGGTCCGCATCTGAAAAACCGAAATCGCTCAATGCCAATCTTGCATGGCGCTCTTTACGCGGACGGATGGGGTTTGTTTTGGCAATCAGGTGCCCTCTTTTCCGGTAATATCTGATTAAATCAAAAACGGCTATTTCTTTAGACAATTGATCACTGTCCAGTACGGCACCGTCGCCTGAACCGGCAGCAACAGCAGCTTTTGTTCCGTTTGAACCAACTTTTCCGACTGCAAAATCGAAACCTTCAAAGAATTTCTTGTATTCCGGGTCTACATTTTCCGGATTACTCAAATAGTCATTATAAAGAGACTCAATATAAGAGGGATGTGAATTGGTCACAAAAGAAAAATCTTTCATTTTTTAGATTAAAAGTATTTTTGAAAAAAACTCAAATTATTTAAAATTTCCGTCGAAAAAGGGTTGCATACACCCGGTTTCAAAATCGACCACAAATATAAAACAAACAAAAATGAAAAGACAACTATTTGTAGGTTTTAGGCTGCTAAGGCGTATATTTTTATAATTTTGGGAACATAAATACGTTAATCTTGTCAAAAGATTAACGGTTTGATCCATTTGCGCAACAATTCCAATTTTCCGGCTTGCTGAAATCATGGCGATTATATAGTCTGCTCCTTGTTCTTACAGGAACTTTTGCACTGCTGGCATCCGGTCAGCAGGTCAATCTGCGCAACAATTTCCAAAGCAGGTATATACTGCCTTCAAAAGATACCCTGCTTTTAGATAGTCTCAGTATGGTGCCGGGTAGCCTTATTATAGAAGGATTGGACAGTACCCAATATTATCACGACGCCTTAAACAGCAGGCTCTTCTTTTTGGATCCGGCAAGCATTAAAGACAGTGTCAAGATCAGCTACCGGCGCTTCCCTATATCTTTTCATCAACCTTATTTCCATAAAGATGCATCTTTAATAGAAAAAAATGTCATCCTGGGGAACAGTAAAGGCTTCCAGTATAATGCCAATACCGGCAGCGGGCAGTTTATCGACTTTAACACCTTAGACTATTCGGGTACTTATGGGCGCAGCTTATCGGTGGGGAATAACCAGGATGTGATCCTGAACTCCCAATTCAACCTGCAGCTAAATGGCTATTTGCTGGACAGTATTAAAGTGGAAGCTGCCATTACAGACAATAATATCCCTTTTCAACCGGAAGGTAATACACAAAGACTGCAGGAGTTTGACCGGATCTATATTACCTTCTCCAAGCGGACCCATAAGCTCACGCTCGGCGATTATAACCTCGAAAGACCGGATGCCTATTTTTTAAACTTCAACAAAAGAGTACAGGGCATACAGTACCAGGGCGGGTTCTGGCAGGATAAAAAAGTAAAAAATAAAGTCAGCTTCAGCGGCTCTATGGCCAAAGGACAATTTACCCGCAATATTTTCCAGGGTATAGAAGGAAATCAGGGACCTTATAAATTACAGGGCGAAAACGGGGAACAGTTTTTTATTGTACTGGCAGGAAGTGAAAGAGTATTTATTGATGGCGAACTCCTGCAGCGGGGTGAAGACCAGGATTACATCATTAATTACAACCTGGGCGAGGTTACCTTTATGCCCCGGCGACTGATCACTAAAGATAAAAGGATACAGATCGACTTTGAATACCAGGCACGCAATTACCTGAATACACTGATCCAATTCAATGATGAAGTAAATATAGGCGATAAATGGGCCTTTCGTTTTAACCTTTATGCCAACCAGGATGCAAAAAATGAAACCTTCAACCAATCTTTATCTGATGACCAGAAGCGCTTCCTCGCCGGCATCGGCGACAATATAGACCAGGCTTTTTACAGCACAGAAAGGCTGGATACCTTTGCCCCAAATAAGATCCTCTATAAAAAAACAGATACTATTGTAGCGGGGATCTTATATCAAGGTATTTATAAATATAGCACGAACCCCGACAGTGCGATTTACAACCTCGGCTTTAGCAATGTGGGCCAGGGCAATGGTAACTACATCATTTCAGACCTCAACACCAATGGGCGCTCATACCAATGGGTGGCACCGGTAAACGGGATATCACAAGGATCTTTTGAACCCAAAGTTTTACTCATCACGCCAAAAAAATTGCAGGTATTGACTGCTGCCGGCCGTTATAAGATCGACAGCCTGAAACAAATTGATTTTGAATGGGCGGGCAGCAATTATTCCCCCAACACCTTCTCCAGACGCAACAACAACGAGCATTGGGGCAATGCCCTCCGCTTCAGCTATAATGAAGCCCGGATCATAAAACGGGATACGGCTCACAAGGTACGTACCAAATGGCTGAATAACCTGAACTACGAGTTTGTCGACAACCGCTTTGAAGCCGTAGCACCATACCGGAATGTTGAATTCAACCGGGACTGGAACATCCTGGGCGTCACCCAAAGACAAAATGAACATTTGCTGGATATCAATACCGGCCTGCTGACCGAGAAAGTAGGTAACCTGAAATACAAATTCACTTACTACAGCCGGAATAAAGATTATGAAGGGAGCCGGCACCTGGTAGAAGGCGCCTGGACTAAAGGATTGATCAATGCGGGCACCTACAGCAGTGCACTCTTCAGCAGATCGGCCACGGAGAACAGTATCTTCCTGCGGCCACAGTTCTTTATAGAAACACACACCTCTAAAAAGAAAAGTGCGCTGCTGGGTTTTAAATTTGAAAAAGAATACAATGCTTTGCGCAGCAATACAGATGATCAACTGACCTTGCTGGCTTATGATTTCGATGTATCCAAACTGTATTTCAGGACAACCGGCAATAAAAATTTAGCCCTCGACCTGGCTTATAATTATCGCCGCGATTTTGCCATAAACGGGGCTGACTTTGCACTGGGCAATTCGGGACACACCTTTGACGCGCAGGTAAACGTTACCCGCTGGAAAAATCACAGCATTGCCATGAATGGCTCCTACCGTATCCTGGACGTGCATTACGATCCTACCGGCACCCTGGAAAAGGAACATACCCTGGTAGGCCGGATCAATTATAACGGCAATATAAAAAACGGTTTCTTCACCCCTACTCTTTTATACGATTTTGGTACCGGTCAGGAGCAAAAGCGACAATTTACCTTTGTAGAAGTACCGGCCGGGCAAGGCACTCACATGTGGATTGACTACAATAAAGACAGCGTGCAACAAGCCAATGAATTCGAGATTGCCATTTACCCCGACCAGAAAAGATTTATCAAGGTCATTACACCGACCAATGAATATGTCAAAGTAAATTTTGCGAATCTTAACCTGAGCTTCCAGCTGATGCCGGAGAGCATCTGGCGTAATAAAAAAGAAGCGCGAAAAAAATGGCAGACCTTCGTTTCCCGCTTCAGTGACCAGTTTAACCTGCAGGTTAATAACCGGGTACTCAATACCGAGGGCTTAAGGGTATTCAATCCCCTGGTAACAAATTTTACGGATACAGCTGTAGTAAGCACCACCGCAACGCTGATCAACACTTTTTATTTTAACCGCAGCAGCACTAAGTGGGGCATTGACTACACCACCAATATCAACAGGGGCCAGGCTTTACTTACCTACGGACTGGAAACCCAGACGCTCACCCGGCATAATGAAAAGGTAAGGTGGATCCTGAATAAAAACCTAACCTTAACTACCACTGCATTACAGGGAACGCGCTCTTTCCGCTCCCCTATCCCCGATGGCCGCACCTACGAGATCAATTACCAGGGCATAGAACCTTCGCTCGTATTTATTTATGGCAGCAAGTTCCGGATAACACCTACCTATCGCTATGAATCGCGAAAAAATGGCAGTTTATATGGCGGCGAGGAAGCATTGGTACATAACCTTGCCCTGGAAGCCCGCTGGAGTGCACTTACAGTAGGTAACCTCCTGGCCCGCACCTCCTATAGTAAAATAGCCTACAATGGCTTAGCGAATACACCGCTGAGTTTCGTCATGCTGGAAACTTTATCTAAAGGCAACAACTGGCTCTGGTACCTCAACTGGACCACAAGGCTGAACAAAACGATTGAATTTTCGATAGAATATGATGGCCGCAAACCGGGCAACCAGCCGGTAATCCATACAGGCAGTATGAGCCTGAGAGCGGTGCTGTAAGCAAAGAAGATAAGCAGAAAAAAACAAACCTATAAGGTTTGAAATCCTTATAGGTTTATTGATGGTATCAGGCGCGTAAAACAAATTTCACAGGGATACTCATTTTCACCCGGACGGCATGCCCGTTGTGCCGGCCTGCTTTCCATTTAGGCATACTCTTTACCACGCGCAGCGCTTCTTCGGAGCAGCCGCTGCCTACACCGCGGATTATTTTCACATTAACAATAGAGCCATCGGTATTCACTACAAAGCTTACATGTACAGAGCCGGAAACCTCATCCCTGAGGGCCTGTAGGGGGTAAACCAGGTTATCCGCCAGGTATTTGCGCAGCGCAGTTTCTCCTCCCGGGAATAATGGTTTTTCACTTACAAAGGTCATCGGTTCACTATCTGAAGGCTGATGCACAGGATCATTATTTCCTTTTTTACTCAGCTTAGCGGCCGGATCATCGGCACCATCCTGGAGGGAGTGATCCAATGCGATGGCTTTGCCCCCGGAAAGCCCGGCATTATTAACCGGACCTGCCAGCGCATCATCAGACAAGGGCTTTATCTGAGGCTTGTCCATATCATGGTCTTTAACCACTTTTGTGGTTGTAAATTGTTCGGTTTTGGCGGTTCTTCCGGAATGAGCCACTTCCGCCTTTGGCTTGGGCAATTCTTTGGGTTTAGGAATTTCTACCGGCGTGAATTTTACAGGACCTAAATCCGGGCTTGTGTCCTGCGTACTCCAGGTTGCACTATCTTCATTTTTATAAGCATTCCAGCCTACAAACAGCAGGACGAATGAGCACATCAGCAGTCCGGATAGCAGCATTCTTTTGTCATAATTTTTACGCAGCTCGTAAGCGCCATAAGTCTTGTTGCGGTGGGCGAAGATGATGTCTAAGTAGCCCCCTTGGAAATGCTTGTTCATATTTTTCGGGTTTTCTATATAAACAGGAAAACAAAAAAATTCCATAAATTTTAATTCATAAAAAATATGAGATTAAGACAACTTGCAACTTTATTAATTGGCATTTCCTCCCTTTTATTTATCGCTTGCGGACAAGCACCCTCCAACAAAACCGCTATAAAGGATAGAGCGCAGTTTGAAACATTTATCAAAGAGTTGTAATTACATCATCCAGGAATTGCTGAGCAGAAAATCAAATCAATCCTGATAGAAAAATCAATCAATCAGCGGATGACTTCAAATTACCTGTGAGCCCATGAACAGCAACAGAAAAGAACTACAAGGATGCCATCAAATGGCCTGGAACGCTTGGCAGAAATTTATCTTTTCCTGGATACAGAAGACCGGGAACGAACACGATTATTATGAAGCGATAATGGATATGATAGGACTTGAAAGTTCAGTTGGACACCTGAATGATTCCATGTATGGTTTTGCCCCTGGCAACTAAAGTAATTATGAAGAAATATATAAAATAAAAAAGGTCGCAAAATTTGCGACCTTTCCGTAGTTCAACCTGGATTCGAACCAAGACAAACAGAACCAAAAACTGTTGTGCTACCATTACACCATTGAACTATCCGTTCCCCGAAGG
>Ga0256900_1000296_pt1 | contig 16898 bp, 1 predicted proteins | sample MC6MC0688MT_FD_190190 | JGI IMG/M metagenome (GOLD analysis project Ga0256900, IMG submission 190190) | Metatranscriptome of enriched soil aggregate microbial communities from Iowa State University, Ames, United States - MC6-MC0688-MT... | ecosystem: Environmental > Terrestrial > Soil >... | reverse complement strand
GTGTTGTGGTTGGGGGAATTAACTTTTGGAATTTGGTTGTAATTAGTTTTTGATTTATTTTATTTATTTATTTTTGATTTTGAATTGTATAAATTTGTTTTAAGAGAGTATTTGGATCTTTTCCATCTTGTAAAATATGTTTTAAGATACCTAAATCATCAAAGAATTCAGATTCATCAGCATAAAGTTTAAGTTCTTCTTCATAGGTATTTAGTAACTCTTTAATATCTTGTTGAATCTTATTTGCATGATTTGTAAGATAATTTTTCATATCTTGTATCCAATTATTACCATTATTATTGTTATTGTTATTATTACTATTACTATTGGATTTAAGTAATTCATGTAATTTTGAAATTAAAGAATAAAATAATAACCAAGGACGACAAATATTAAATAATTGTGTACTAGTAATATCATTTGGAGAGGGTGGATTATTAGTCTTACTAAAGTATTCAGAGAAAGCATAGGCCATCAATTTGTTCATAAAGTTGAGTTTTTGAGTTTCCCATTCTTTTAATGATAAGATGAATAATGTTAATACCATATAGTATGGTACATTATCAGAGGATTGTGATTGAAGTGGTGAGGAAGCATCACAAATGAGTGAGGAAAATTGTGATAAAATCTTTTCAAAGTGTGGTCTTCTAAGTTGATTAGACATATTGCCACCAGTAACTTTTTGATCCAATAAGAAAGTACCCAATTGAATAAAGAATGGAGCGATACGAAGATTACTTTCCTTACCACCACCTTTGGAATCTAAACTAAATGATTCTTCTTTAGCGAAACGAATGAAAAGGAATTTAAGATCATGAGCTAGTATTCTGAATCTTGAACCATCGATTCTTTGCATGTTATTGAGATTGGACCAATACTTGTCACAATAGGTTGTAAATGCATCGTTTGTAATTTTAGGACCTTGAATAGGGAATAGATTATTACATTTGGTTTGTTGATTTCTAAGTGCAGCACCTTCCCATTCTTCTTTTGGAACCTTCATATGACGATCAGCTTTAGTAGCATCACGATGACAGAAAAAGTGAATCATATTGAAATGAGTTACAGTTGTAAATCCATTTGAAAGAGCATTTGAACTTGAACTACTAGTGCTTGTATTTGTGCCACTAGGAGGTACAGTAGTTTCATTATATGAAGCCAATGGAATTCTCTTTGAATAAGTGTAGATACCCAATACATCTTCAGGTTTAAATGAATAACCTTCTCTACAAACCATACAGGTAAAGAATCCATCATCGTCTTCTTCAACAATATCTTCAATGCTACCGGGAACGACATTGGCAGTGATATGTTTACCAGTTTGTGAGAGACCAAGTTCCTTAAGTACACCTTCTCTGTGTTTTTCAGCTTGTTTAAGTTTCTCTAATCTAGACTCCTTACGAATTTGAGTGATCACCTTGGCCACCTTTTCATTGCCCTCCATAAGAGTTTCTAAAAGATTTTCAGATAAACTACCAATCTTTGCACTGGTTGATGTTTCTTCGAGTACATGAATTCTCTTGATAATATTACTTTCAAGAGCAAGTAATTGAGTTTGTTCATGACCAAAACAAAGACCTTTGAATAAAACCAAAACAAATGGGAGAGCAGGTTTGCCAAGAGAATCTAACCATTCATCACTAGTTTTATCTTTGTCCTCTGGGAAATGATTTAAAATGTAGTCGATAAGAGTTTGAGTGATTCCTCTTTGTTTGATAATGGATCTAAGTTTCTGACCATTCTTATCGGGACGAGTACATTCTAAAACTTTGGCAAAGAAATCGAGATGATTGGTAAAGTTGGTGTCTTTATGTTTATCTTGATCATATTGATTGAAATCCAAATAGTCTATGAAAAAGTCAACCAAATATTGCATAACTTCTTCGTGACCATAGGTAAGGAATGGTATGATTCTAGTCATGGCTTCAATGATCTTTGGATTGGAACGAACCAATGGACTATTGAGTTTATCCAAAAACATAACCATTTGATCTTGAGCTTCATTAGAGTTTTTGTGATTGGAGAGATTGTTGGCAGAGTTGTTTGAACCTCTGAGATAATCACGATTGGCTTCAGATACGACAGATTCAATGATGATTAAAAGATATTCGGCTAAATCAGGTTGATGGAATGCACCTTTAAGTTTCTCTAATAATCTGCCAACAGTGTTCAAAGTAAGTAACTTTCTACGATTGACTTTAATCTTACAACAGTGATACAATAGTTTGATAACCAATTGAGCCAACTCTTTTTCAATGGTAAAGTTTTTAATGTTTTCAATGACAGTGATCATTGCATCAAGTCCACCACAATTAGACATCACACTTGTGATTTCAAATTCTTCTTCAGGATCTTTTTCCTCACTGGTGTTGTCATTGAGAGTTTCAATGATTTCCTCGGTGGCTTCTCCATCAAGACCTTGGAGTCTATAGATGACAGTCATTGGAACATTTGTATCTGGTGATCGTTGGGCTTGTGCTGATCTCTTCCATACTTGTTCATAGACCTTTCTAATTGGTAAATCAAGTTTGATGATCTTATTGTCAACTAAAAGTTCCATACCGTTATCGTCGTCTAAAAAGCTACCCAAGTCCAATGTCTTGCAAATCTTGTTCTTGACATCACGCATCAATGGACCACCCATAGAGTTTGAAGCGTATGGGTTTCTGTTCATAGAACCTCTGATGTATTCCTCTTGAGTTTGGGCTTTGAACAAGATCAATTGATAGACTGGTTCAGGTTTCACTGGACATACAATATTACAAAGTTGTTCAAAGATAAAGATAGGAGTACGTCCATCATTGTGTTTACTCAATGCTTTGATATTGGCAGCCATGAACTTCTTGTTGTCTTCAACAGATTCGGTGTTGAGTGATTTCATGAGTTCTTGAAGCTGTTTAACAGAGTCTTCGGTCAACTTATTCTTTTGAACTAAAACACCACGAAGACAAAGGAATGCATCCAATACCTTTTCAATGATATTGTCACGTTTCATCTTGAGTTTGAGATTAGGTACTTGAATGAATGACATCAAGATAGTGACCAAAGTTTTCAATACAAAACCTTGAGAGAGATCAACGGTTGCAAAAGAAGATTCCTTTGATTTGATTCTTTCAATTTCACAGATAATCAAATCACAAAGTTCAGGAATGAATCCTTTGACAGCCAAATATATCTTTCTCTCTTCAGAATGAAGAATTGAATTAAATAATCCGAAAAACTCTGCACTATATTCACCAGTCTTTGATGCATATGGTATAAGACCACGAAGTAAATCCAATATCTTTAGAGTTCTAACAGAACTACTTCTTGATAAAATACCCATCAATGAAATGATTTCTGTACGAATTGATGATGAAGAACTAAATAATAATTTCTTTATCCATTGATCTTCAAATAATCCTTCAAGTCCAACTGATTTAGGTTGTTGGAGTTGTTGAAGTTGTTGTGGTTTTGATTTCAAAACATAGTTTCTCCATTTACCAAAATATTTAATTGCCAATAGTTTTTCTTTTGGTTCACGTTTAATTTCAGTTTTAGGACTACTAATAGTAGTTGTAGTTATTGTTTCATCATTGAATAAGAAATTTGAATACTTTTGAGTCCAATTATCAAATTGATCATTAAGTATCCATTCTTCATATTTAACACTTGATTCACTTTCAAATAATGATAATGGATCTTTATCTGAAGTTGTTGTAGTTGTATCTTTTGTTGTATCAGTTGCACTACTACTGCTAGCAGGAACATTACTAGATGATGATGATGATTTAACACTTGATTTTGAACGTAGTTTTTCAAATTTAGATTCAAGTGATTTTTGAACATCTTCAGGTTCTTTACTATTAGCACTACTAGTAATATCCTTTTTAACAAGTGGATCATTTCTATCTAAAGTACAAAGTGAAAGAATTATTTTAAGACATGGTAAAATAATGTATTCAGAGATAACTGGACTTTGAGATGCTTTTTCAATTGCTTTAAAGAATAGTTCCATTACAAAACGGAATCTACCTTCCCAAAGTTGATCAGAGAGTAATGAACAATCTTTGAGTAATTGCATTTCACTTGAAATCAATCCAGCAACATCAACAAAACAATAGTTGGCAAGAGTAAAGTCAACCTTTTCCTTTATCCATTGATTTAATTGATTGGTAGCATGAGTATTGTTCTTTGTAAGATAAGTCATTGCCAAACGAGCATTGGTACGTGATGTAGTCTTTCCTTGATGAATATTATGATTAAAGATATCCAATGTGATGCCACCTTGAATCATAATCTCTTTGATTGGTGTGAAATTTGGATTTCTACAAAGATAGTTGAGGAAAGATAAAGATTGTTCAATAAAAGCATTTGAACAACCATAACAATGAGTAGCTTCACGTATTTTTAATGTTGGTCCATTGTTTGTAGTATCTTCATTTGAAAAGTCATTACCACCGCTTTCATCATTTTGTGCCTTTGATAAACTATTCATGTATCGGGAGATTTCCATACGAGTGTTTGTAAGAGTTTGTACATTTGCACTTAGACCTTCAAAGAGATGATTACATTCCTTTTCATAGAGTCTTGAAAGATAACCAATCTTTTTGTTAATTCTTAGTGTGACAAATGTATTACCATTACCACTACCATTACCAACGGCAGCACCACCATTTGCATTTGTAGTGTTGGCAGCACCTGATGAAGAGGAAGAGGATGAAGAGGAGGAAGATGAAGATGATTTAATGGACGATGAGGTAGATGATAATCCTGTAGCTGCAGAGGTAACAGGAGTGGCAGCAGCAATAGTACTATTACCGCCAGCACCAAGATTCAATAAATCATCTTTACCAGGCCATGAATCTTGAGTTTGGAAACTTGTGATCAAATGAGAGATGATCTTTTTGAAACTCAATAGTCTCTGATACTTTTTATGAGCATTCTCTGATTCCTTATCAATGTTGGCAATGGCACGTTTGTGGTCTTCGGCATTCTCTATACGCTCGATAGCGAGTGTAGGTTGACAAGTGAACGAGTATTCAAATCTAGCATGTTTACAGAACCCACATTCATTACATAAGAAAGCATCGAGGTTTTCGTAATTGATGTTTCTACAGTGTTTGCATTGATAGGCATTCTCATGACAATTCTTACAGATACCGTGTTTGTCTGTAACAGTTCTACTACAACGAGGACACTGAAGTTTTTCATTGGACAATGCTGAGAGGTTATCGTGGAAATCAAAATACTCAATCATAAAGTTTCTAGCAGTGATTGGTATTTCAAACATCACTGTCATATCAGTTTGATTAGGTGCAAAATTAATTTGTTTGAGTTTCTTCCATTGATTGAATTTACCCTTGAGTTCACCAATATCAGACACTGGTTTGTTATTGTAATAGAGATTGATAGTTTTGATCATCTTTCCTTTCTTTGCATCATGTAATTGAATATGTAACTTTTGAATATTAAACACCGATGGGAATTTAACCAATTGTGCAGATTCAGTGTATTTAACCTCTTGTTTCAATACATCCAATCTAAATGTATTATAAGGTACCTCTGGATTATTACATACTAAACATGGTTCAGCTTCAAGATAATATCCATCAAAATCTAAAATATATGAAAGACTATTATATATTTGTGAATTTGGATGATTTAAAATAGTTTTGTTTTGATGTTTAAAACTATTTACAAATGTATATGCAAATTCTTGATATTGATCTTCCCAAGCTTTTGGATCAATTTCATTAATAAAGTAAGTAAGTAATTCCATAAATTCATTAGCATTCTTACCATAGCATACAATTTTTTCAAGTTTAGTCCAAAGCATTCTATTAATAAATACTCTTTGTTCAGTATTACATGCCTTCCATAAATAATACATAAAGTTACTAGCATTTGTTCTTAAATCTAAAGAATTTGGTTCTAATAATAAATTATAGATGAAAAGATTGATACAATTTTCTTGAAGGAATATATTAATATGTTTAGATTTCATATCAACATCAGTAGTAGTAGTAGATGTTGGTGTTGGAATACTATCTACTTCTTTCATATCAACATCATCATTATCTTTATCTTTTTTAGTAGTGCTGTTATTATTATTATTATTATTATTGTTGTTATTATTATTAACATTTACAAATACATATGTTAATAATTCTAATAATAAACTAGTTGGACCTTCTTCAAGATTAAATAGAATATTGAATAAATGTTCTAAAACATCATTATGATAACAAAAGTATTGCCAACTATTTGGTCTATCAGATGCAACTTGAAGCATTAAAGAGAGATATGAAATCAATTTTGAAAGATGATCATAATTGATTTCTTCAGAGAATCCTTTGGTAATGGTTTCAAGTGTTTTGATACCAGAGAATTTCTTTTTCAAGAGATATTCATCACGTATAGAGTAATATGATGATTTACTTTGATACAACAGTAATAATAGTTTCTTTGGATACTTGTCAACGGTTGTTGTCTTTTTAGAATGAATATAAGCACAAGAGATATTAGTCCAATCAGATTTACTTATCATTGGTTGATAATCTGCTGATAGTTGTTTTGATCTTCTTTCACATCTAAAGAATGTAACCATTAGTTTGAAAATAGATTTAGATAACAATAACTGTATAGAGTATATAGATGATGGTAGATTCTTTCCAAAGAATGGTGCAAATCTATTCTTTGGTAACAATTGATTCTCATCCAATGTTGATACTAAGAGTGATCCAAATGATTGAATAACACCTGTATTTGAATCATTACTAGATTGTTGCTGTTGTTGTACATGATGTTTTTGATTTGATATTGATTTAAATATTGAATTAATCCAATCATTAAATAATGTAATGGCACCTTGTTTAATCATTAATTCTGATAATTGGTAAATGAATGATGCAGAGAGTGTATTTCCTTGTACTCTTGGTTTACCTTTGGCAGCGTATTCAGAGTTTAACAACATACATAGTAACAAGAATATCATTGTATCACTCTCGAGTGTATTTGATTTCTGTGAAACATATTTATCAAGAGTACTGTTTACTTGATGTTTAGATAATAATTCTAAAATAACTTTAACAAAATTTTCATTTGATTCCTTGCATGCCAATATCTTGTTATAGTGTGTAGTCAAAAGTGCATGAACTATTTGAATATATGGTACAATAGTTGAGAATCCCTTATTATAAGCTGATATCATTTCATTTAAAGCTAAATTAAATATTTGTAATGGTATATCATCTAAATTATTAATAACAATTGTTGATGTAGTAGTTGTAGTTGTTGTAGGAGGTACTACTGGTTGTACTTGTTGTTGTTCATTATTAATTGAAGGTGAATCAACATTTAAACTCATTGATATTGCTAATTTAAGTTCTTCATCATAATCAATTTCATTTGAATCTAAAGATGATAATTGATCATTTTCATCAACTACTACTGATGGTTGTTGTGGTTGAGTTGATGATACTACTGGTGGTACTACTGGTGGAGTATCACCCATTGGTTCATCAACAATATATTCAGTAAATTTATGATCTTTTGGATGTTCTAAATCAGATGATTGATAACATTTGTTACAAAGATCATAATCACCACATTCTTCACAATGCCATCTCTTTCCAGTGATTGGATTAACACTACAACGATCACATGAAAATAGAATTTCATCGACCATTTGAACATCTTCTTCATTGTTATTACCACCACTGTTGGCTGATTGAATTGATGATGATGCTAATACAGCAGATGCTGAATTTGATGTTGATGGTGTTGAGGAAATGTTATTATTATTTAATGATACATTAGTACCATTACCAAGTAATTGATTATTTGTTAAATCTGGTTTAGAAATCAATGATATTAAAGTAATACTTGATCTATATTTAATCAATTCATTGGAATGTGATATTAATACATTCAATAAATTGAATATATATTGAGTACTAAAGTATCTTGATTTCAAACTATTCCATAACAAATGAATAAGATTATTAATAAATTCTTCACTTGATAAGATATTATTATTATTTTGATCACTAGATTTCTTTGTACTACTGCTGCTACTTGATGAACTATTACTTTTAGATTGAGTTGCAGATAAAAATATAGTTATAAGATTATCAAAGAAATTTGGTCTTTCATTAAATAGATATTGTTCAATATCTTTTGGATTATCATATGAAATCTTTTTCAATACACCTACCAAATAATCTAATTTCTCTAAGTCCATGTCTGTGAGATGACTAGATGACTTTAGTAATTGAGTGATAGTTTGATTGGCATACTTTAATTGAATATTATGTTTAAGTGAAAGATATGAATTATAGTCACCAGACAATATCTTTAATAAATTCTTGATAGATGATCTCATGAATCCCAATTGAGTATCAGTCATAATCATTGGTAAGATATCCAATGCAGTTTGTTTGAATGCTGGATCAAAACTACCAAGTGTGAAATAATTCTTTAATGAATTAACTGAATGTAATAATAATAATTCAATTGGTGTATTTGATTCATTATTTCCACCATTACCATTACTGTTACTGCTGTTATTATTTTCATTTGCGGTATTTTCAGATTCATAATCAGCATCACCCCATCCAATTGATGATTTAGGTTTACCATATACTTCAATTTGATCAATGATTGGTGAATTACCCATAGTGTAAGTTGGACCAGCAATCAATGTTACTTTTTTACTAGACTTGAGTGCTTCTTCATTGGTCAATGGAATGTCATACCATCTTTTCATACCATCTTTAACAGGAATGACACGATTATAGATACGAAATTCTGTTGGAATATGTTTAGCAGATGCATTACCAACCAATACACGTATACCACAAATAACATTACTACTATTATTACTATTATAAATAACCAAACTCATTGAATCTAAACTTTGACAAACTACATATTCATCATTGAATGATAATCTAGTTTTAATAGCATCTTGTGAATAATATTGAAGTGGATCACCACCATATTTAACTGATGGTGTAATATATTCAACATTTTCAAAGAAATCAATTGGGAATGTTGGTTGTTCAGTAGTAGTTGTACTAGTAGTTGCACTAGTAGTAGTAGTAGTAGTTGATGTACTAGTAGTATTATTATTATTAATATCTTTAATATTTGAATTATCTGATAATTGTTTCTTTAATTTCAAATACTCTAATAATTCTAAACCATTTTCTTCTTTTTTAGTTGTACTAGTAGTTGATGGAGTAGTACTACTTGTAGTGATAGTACTGTCTTTAGTTGATAATGGATTATCAACAGTATAATCATATCTAACTAAACTACCATCTTCATATAATATTAATAATTTAGGTGATGCTCTATTTACTAATGTCATACCTTCAACTTTGTTTATCTTTTGTTGTTGAATTGTAATTGAACCAACAGTTAATTTAAATGTCAACAATGATGTGTTTCTTGGTGCAAAACAACTAAAGTAATTTGGGAAATTTGGTACTAATTGAAGGAATCCTTGAGATGGCATTGAAATCTTTTTAGATGAATCTGTTATTTCAAATGAACGTACAATCTCTGTGACATTGTTGTTGAGTTCGAGTACATGACATTCACCATTAGAGTAAGTACATATAACACAATTTAATTCAGGACTAGAGAATACATTGACACCACCGGTGATCTTGTTCACTGGTACTTGAAGTGTTTCAATCATAATACATGACTCATTGTCATTATTGTCTTCTATAGGTTGGAAATACAATAGACCAGATGCCGATAATGCCAATATAGAGTTCTTATTGGTGGGGGTATTGGTGGAGGTCTTACTAGCAACCAAACACATATCTTTGATAGAGTCCTCCAACAACGAGAAGAAATGTATGGGTGATAAGTTATCTTTGGATAAATCATAGATCTTTATAAATTCATTGGTGACAACAGCCAACTCTACCTGAGATCCAATGATCCACTCGACCTTGATGATATAGATAGTTTCACCCAATGCCTCTAAAGAGAGATCAATAGGTAACTGATCAACAATCTCTTCCTTATGGTTGATGGTCAATATCTTGCATTCACGCATACCAACAACAGCCAAATACTTTTCATTTGCAGGATTGAATACCAATCCAATAATAGGGAATCCTACAGATTGTTTAGATAATACTTTAAATGAATTCTTGTCAACTGTAGTTGATGCTGATGATGATGATGTAGTACTTACTTCATCATCAAGTAATTTTGAAAAGTTGACTAAAGACACAGTATCATTTTCTGCAATAGCAAGTATATTACGTGAATTACTAGCTAGTGCACGTCTTTGAAGTGGACCATTTGATATCAATGTCTTTAGTAAATTACCATCACTACCTTCTAATTTCAACTTGACATCAAATGTACCGTATTTAGTTGTCTTTTTCTGTACCAACATATCAAAACTAGAAACAACTTCAATTGGTGCATTTGGATTAGCATCATTGAATATATTTTGTTTGTTATCCTTATTAAGTGGTTTCTTTGTTGAATCATTCAATATATTCTTATACATATCAATAAATGTAGGGAACATCTCTGATAATTTGATAATAATATTTGGATTTGTATTAATGATTTCATTATAAAGTTCTTGTTTATCTTGATTACTTGGTATATTTAAGAAATAATCATTATTATTATTATTCTTAGTTGTTGATGTAGTACTTGTTGTTGTTGTATTATTATTATTATCTGATGGTTTAGTATTACTACTAATATCCATTGGTACAACTTTGTTATTATTATTACTATTATTAGTTGTAGTTGTCTTTTTAACAACATTGGATGGTTGATATTGTCTTGGTTTTAATGCTTTACATGGACGAGCAGCACCAGCACCACAATCACAAAAGAATCTACTGAATCTTGAATAACTAACTTGATGTCCTTTATGACAAACTTTAACACAAACTGAACAACAACCTTCAGAGAACTTTAGACCACAAGTAAAACAGAAATACCAATGTTGATCAATATAATCATTTTTAGTGACTGTATAAGTACACAACTTTGATGCTAATTTCTTTTCTTCATCCTCTTCATCACCAACACCATTACCTGTACTATTATTACTGTTATCAATTAATTGATTATTCTTTTCTTCACCATCAAATAATTCATCATCACCAGATTCATCACTATCATCATAAAATAGATCTTGATCATCTAATAGTATATTCTCATCACCACTAGTAGTAGTAGTTGATGATGATGATGATTCTTCAGTCATAACTTCATCTTTACAATTATGTTTATGACCATGACTATGACTATGATGATGATGATGATGATGATGATGATGTTGATTACTAAATCCACTATCAGTAGTATCCTTTTGTTGACAAGATTTAGCTAATAATAATATATTTTCAACAAAACCTAAAATTAAATTAAATGATTCTAATTCATTGGCAGTGGCAGTTGGTGAGGAGATAGAGATATTTAAATTTGATACCTCTTTGAATAATAATAATAGTTGATGTTGATCCATTGATAAGTATTGGAGTAATTCAAAATATACTTTAACAAGTTTAGGATGTTTGATCCAACTACTATTGAATGCTGTTGGGAGAATGGATAAGAGTACTTGAAGTAGAATAGGTGAGAAATCAAATACCTTTTCATCCCAATCCACATCAACAACGACAATGACATTTGAATTTGAACTAGTCAATACTGGTGAAGTAGTCTTACTAGTAGTTGTAGTAGCAGTAGTGGTAGTTACAGTTTCTTTCTTTTTAGCTGATGATGATGATGATTTCTTTTTCTTTTGATCTTCATCATCATCTTTAGTGGTGACTGTAGGTGTAGTAGTGGTTGCTGTGGCTGCAGTTGATGATGATTTCAAACTTGATACAAAATCTTTAGAGAAACCAGTGAATTCCTTTGATCCAATCAATAGACCAATGAATTTAATCATCTGTTCTTGATTATCTATAGTGGTTGGAACGGATGCATCTAAACCCAATAACTTTTGTTCAAACCATTTCTTGAGATTTGAAATATCAATGGATTTAAAGGTATCAATAACAGCTGAACGAATAGATGTAATGAAATCAGATGGTGTTTGAATAGTCATAATCTTGATCAATGAATTCAATACCTTTTGATTCAAAGATACATTACTACTATCCATTAATATCCAAAATAGATTCTCCAATGAACCAATGGGTAATGTATATTCAAATTGATCGCCCATTGGTAATACACCAGTCATATAGAAACAATAGACATAACTACTATTCAATTTAGCTGTATTGAATAGTATACATATATAATCCATTAATAAATTCATTATTACTGAATTTGATGAATAACATTTATCCAATGATTTATATTGAGTATCTGTACCTGTTATATCATCACTACATAATAATATATCCAATATATTATTCATACTATTTAATTTATGATGATTGATAAGTTGATTTGAACGTTGACCTGAAAGAAAAGATGAAAATGATTCATGTTCCTTAAGGAATGATGAGAATGTATAGTCTATTGTAAATTCCAATTGTCTATTTAAAAGATTTGATAAAATACTATTATCAATCTTTATATCTAAACCAGTACCATTACCACTACTATCCTTATTATCTTTTATAGTTGAATAAATTGAAAATGCATGATCAGATAATGATAAAATGGAACGAATTAGATTTTGATAAGCTGCAACATAGATTTCATAGTGTTGTTTTTCAGTGGCAATAAGATTCTGATTAAAAGATGGTTGAAGTAACCAATTGAATGATTGTTTTTGTTGTTTTGATACTAGGACATTATCAATCTTGTGATCATTATCCCATCTCTCGACAATCAGTCTATCTTGATCAGAGAATCCCAATGATTTCATTGCATTGAGTGTATCTGATTTTGAACTAAGTACATAGAGTTCTTGAATCAATTTAACATCAATCTTTTTAGAATGAACAAGTGGTTTAACAAGTATATCCTTATAACTATTCTTGTAATGAATTAAATAAGTTGAAAGGAATTTAAATAAACTTGGTAACAATGTTAAAAATGGATCAATAGTAGTAGTAGTAGTTGATGCTGTACTAGTAGTTGTAACTTTATCTTTCTCTTTATCTTTATCAGTAGTATTTGATGATACCATATTTGATGATGATGAAGATGATAATGAACTTGAAGATGATAATGATGCTTGTGATGAATTTGATTCCTCCTCTTCTTCTTCTTCTTCCTCTTCATCAAACAATGACCAACCACCACTGAAATATGAATCACTAGCTTCAAATTCTTTTTCTAAATTATTACTACTACCTGATGCTGCTGCTGCTGAAATACTCTTATTGAAAATTACACCCAAATAGTTGATTGAACTAGAAACTATACGAAGATTAATTGAATCAATATCAGTATCAGTACTAATACTAGACAATTGATTTAAAATATTCTCTGTATGTTTTAACCAAGGAATACTATTATTATTCTTTTGATTACTATGACAACACTTGAGAAAAGACATATAGACACAAGAATGTAAATCTAATTTACTACTGCTGAAAAAGTTTGAATCATATATCTTTTCCATAAAGAATTTAGGTGGTGGTAAACAAGAAAGTACCATAAGTGCAGTAGTTGAAATATAATCTGAATAAAGATAATCTAAACAACTATTATTATTATTATTATTGGATGGTACTATTAAATCTGTACAAAGAATCATAATATTTGAATAAAATAAATCATAATCTTTAATCAATTTACTATATTTCTCTAAAAGTTGTTGATTACTATCTATATTGATCCAACTATTATTATCAAATTGAAATTCATAAAATTCAATCAATGATTGTTTTTGTTGACTATTGATTAAATCTTTGTAATTTAAATTTACCAATGATAAATTGTAATGATTACTGCTATTACTACTATTCTTTGATTTAAATGATAATACTTGATTTGAAAATATTGATGGTAATTGAGATGATACTGTATCAAAATGTTGAACTATATAATTGGCAACTAATAATAATCTTGAAAATATTAAAGTATTTGGTGTAATTACTTTAATATTCTTTACAACTTGATCAACAATCGATGTGATGTTATCAATGATTTCCAATCTACTCTTTTCATCCAATGAATGAAAAGTGAATAATAATAAATAAATAAACTCTAATGAAATGATTTCTTTATATTCTAAACCATAGGTTGATTCTTTAGATTTCTCTTTAACTACATCTAAAAATGTTGACCATAATTTTAATACCAATGGATCATTAGTTGATGTAGTACCACCATTAATACTTTGTCTCCTCACATAAATCCAAGCAATAAATGTAAGTTTTTGTTTTGCTAAATTAATTAATTCTAAATTACTTGTACTACTAAACAAATAATCACAAAATTGATTTAAAAGACCAATGGTTGAATGATTTTTAATGATTGAAAAACAAACTGATGTCAACAATTGATTAAAAGTTATTGATTTGGCTTTCTTTGAGAAATAAGTGCCGCTGCAATTAATATTATTATTATTATTATTATTACTACTACTATTACTATTATTATTATTATTACTACTATTTAAAAGTGAATATAAAATTCTAATATGTTCAAGTTTTAAATTTTGACGAGTGAATTCTGAATATTGTAACTTTGTTACTAAACCATGAATAAATGATAAAAATGTATAGATTTTAGATTTAGTTATTGATTCTACATTTTCTTTATCTCCAGTAGCACTAGTAGTAGTAGTAGATGATGATGATGATATAGTTGTTTTTGATACTGGTGTTGAAATTGGTAATTTTGAACTAGATGATGATAATGGATTTTCAAATAGTCCACCAAAATAATCTTCATCACCACTATATGAATCATTAATCTTTACAGGTGATGGTGATACTGCTCTTGTTGTAGTAGATGATGTAGTTGATGTAGTTGTTGTTGTTGTTGTAATTGGAGTTTTATTAATATTATTTACAGTTGAGATATCCATATTGTTATTGCTATTATTGCTATTATTATTATTATTATTATTATTATTATTATTATTATTATCTTTAAATGAAGTTATATATAATAATGAAAATAAAGTATCAATTAATTGAGGTTTCATAAAAAGATTTGAAATATCATTAAATGAATATTGTTTAGATTCCAAGAAATCAAACCAATTTTGATTATCTATTAAAAATTTAGTAATTGGTTTACTATCGTTATTTATGTTATTATTGTTGTTTGCTGAAGACATTATTGGAGTCGAAGTTGGAGTTATTGTAAATCCTAATGAATTTAAAGTTAAAACATTGTCATCGTGACTTTTTTGTTTTAAATCTTCAAAATGTTTAAACACCAATTGAATTGCTAAAATGATTAATTGTGGATTAATTGTAATTAAATGTTTAGATTCAATTTCCGATTGATCAAGTTCAAGTATCTCTTGAATATTTATATTCATTTTAGCTGCATCTGATAAAATACAAGTTGAGAAAAATATTTCTGCTTTAATTCTTAAATCTGGATAATTTAATTTAGTTCCAATTACTTCAAATAAATTTTCAAATATATCTTTTGATAAAAATTTAGAATTATGAAATGATAAATTATTTTTCATTGCATAGGATTGATAGGATCTTAATGTACCAATTAATCTACCAATAAAATCAATGGTCCAAGGAATTGAAGATATGTCTAAAGTTTCAAAACCTTCAGAGAATAAAATATCTTGAACATTACTGGTAAATGAATAAATAAATTGTTCATTCTTTTTAAAATTTTCAAACTTTTCAGATACTACCAAATCAGTTTGGAATGGTAATAAAAGTTTTGAACAAATTGAAAGTAATCTACTTGGTCCTCTCAATACATTATTAAAGTATAATGAATTATTTTTAACCAATTGTTCATTATTAAATTCTTGTGTATTATTATTATTATTGTTATTAGTGGTAGTTGATGTATGATGATGAACTACATTATGAGAATGATCTTTATCTCCACTTGATACTGGAATTGATGGTACTGTATTATTTTCTTTAAATCCATTATTTAAAAATTGATTAAAAATATTGTCTGCTGCTGTAGTAGTAGTAGTATCTGTTGTTGTTTTTTCATCATCACTATTAACTTTTGAATCGATTGATGATGGTTGTGGTGGAGGTGATAATGATATTGATGGCAATGTTGTTGTTGAGATTGACAATTCCAAAATCTCTTTAGAATTTGTTAAATTTAAAAATGATGGTATATGTTCGTAAAAGGTGGTATCAGGTTCGGTATACTCTACACAACACAACATATCAATGATTGATAATAAAATCAAGGGTACTGAATTCTTACCACTAATATATGGTTCTGAAATATTGACTAAATCAATTTCTCCTCTACCCCATTTCTCTAAAGTATTTAAACAAAATTCAATAGACTCTTTACTAAAAGTTTCAAGTAATGAATCATCAACTTCTTCAGAGATTAAGAGAAAAGAAATAGATTCCAATATCTTTGTTATAAATACAATTTGATTAACTAGTAATTGTTTTGATTGAAAGAGAGAGTAAAGAGGTTTTAAATCTTTTGAAACTTTTTCTTTTTTCAAAAGATTAATAAGATCTTTAAAGTATATATTAATACGATCAATCTTTACTTCTTCTGGTTTATCCTCATCTTTCATTTCTTTATCTTGTTGTTGTTGTTCATGTTCTTCTTCTCCCTCCTCTTGCTGTTGTTGTTCGTTATTAGGATTATCCATTAGACTTTCAGATAAAGCTATAGCTAATATTAAATCAGGGTCCATGAATAATGTTTATTTATTTTTATTGTAGGGTTATTATATTATATTTAAAAAAAGACACACACAGAACACACACAAAAAGAGATAATTAGGGACAGATATAATCTTTTTTTTTTCAAAATTTTTC
>Ga0256900_1000290_pt1 | contig 17048 bp, 15 predicted proteins | sample MC6MC0688MT_FD_190190 | JGI IMG/M metagenome (GOLD analysis project Ga0256900, IMG submission 190190) | Metatranscriptome of enriched soil aggregate microbial communities from Iowa State University, Ames, United States - MC6-MC0688-MT... | ecosystem: Environmental > Terrestrial > Soil >... | reverse complement strand
TTGCAGGCACAGACTACCTTAGCCGTGGGCGACCTCCTTTTTACCGGTTATAATGCCACGCCGAATTCCGGAGTAGGAGATACTTTCGCTTTTGTCTTGCTAAAAGGAATTGATTCCGGTACAAAAATCAGCTTTTCCGATCGCGGGTTTTTAGATGGCACCTGGTTCACGCCCGGTTCTACCGAAGCCTCTGTAACCTGGACGGCAGGCTCCGGGGTAACCATGGGTACGGAAGTAATGATATACGGGCTTACTGCCAGGCGTTATGATCCGGTTTCCTCAACGCTAATTCCCTGTGGTACTGTGGCGCTCACAGAGGGTAACCCGGTAAACGGGCTGACCTTGCCTGCGGTAGGCGACCAGGTATTTGCCTTCCAGGGGGGCAATGGCTCCATAACGGGCACCGGTGTACAGCTGATCGCAGGGATGCATTTTTTCTGGTGCAATAGCAGTACTACCTCTGCCACTTGGGATGTAGGTGGGGGCGGTTGTACATCCAGCCAAAGTACTTCGAGCATGCCACCGGGAATCTCGGCAACAGGGACCACGGCAAGCGCTTTTTATACCGGAAGGTTCAATCCAACCACGGACCCTTCCTGGGGAAAGTTCAATTGTCCTTCCACTATGCCCACCACTACAGCGGCTTTACGCACTGCCATAATGAACCCGGCAAACTGGACGCTCGGTGTAGGGACCGGAGCGGCTCCTTTCTCGCTGCCGGCAAGATGTAATTATTCGAGTATTGCGTTGCCGATCCGCCTGCTCAGCTTCGAAGTGAAAGCGGAAGGCCGCGGCAACCAGTTGAACTGGACCAGCACTAAGGAAACAGCAGGGGACAAATTTGTCATAGAACGCAGCCAGGACGGTGTTTCGTTTGCCTACTTAAACGAAGTGCCGGCACGCAATACGGATATTAAAAATGCGTACCAGTACATAGACCCCAAACCTCTTTCCGGTGCCAATTATTACAGGCTACTAATGGTAAATATAGATGGATCAAGGGAATACAGTAAGGTGTTATCTGCCCGCATGCAGGATGCTGAAGATGCCCATTTCAGGCTTTATCCTAATCCTTTTAACAATGAATTTAGCTTTGAGGTGCTTACCACTATAGGTAAAGATCCTAAAGTAAAAGTTACCGACGTTACCGGCCGGGAAGTAGCCCGTTATAAGATGGAAAGTCATTTGTTGACCATCAGCTTACCACAGCTTGCTGCCGGTGTTTATTATATAGAATACCGCGACGGCAATACCAGCAAGACCTGGAAAGTGGTGAAGCAGTAATGTAAGCTCTTTTTGTTTTAAACCCCGTTACTTGTATTGGTAGCGGGGTTTTTAATGGGGCATCAATCAACGGCAATTATATAGATACGATTACCTGCTCAGCGGCTAAGCGGGATTTGGCTTTTAAGGCCGGCTGATTACTATCTTCCGGGTTCCGGTAACCTATGGCCACCGCGAAAAGCGTTTTATAGCCGTTCAAACCGAGTAGTTGGTCATAAGCTTCATTTTGTATCCCCTCCATCGGTGTGCTGTCAATACCCAGCTGTGCGCAGGCCGACAGGAAAAAGCCAAGCGAAAGATATACCTGGTGTTGCAGCCAGGCTTTAATTTCCGCTTCCGGCAAGGGTTTCAGGAATTGATTATAATATTGGACCGAACCTTCCGGCAGGTGCTCCCCGATCTGTTCTTCAAACTTTGCCACATCATCAATGGCACTGAACACGACCAGCTGGCTCGCTTCCTTTATCTTTTGTTCGTTGAAATAGGAAACTTCGGCGAGTTCATTTTTCTTTTCTGCTTCTGAGACGAAAATAAATTTCCAGGGTTGACTGTTGATCGAAGAGGGGCTCAGGCGTAGAATGGCTTTAAGCTGTTCTACCTTTTCCGGGCTTATTTTTTGTGCCGGGTTATACTTTTTAGTGGTGTACCTGTTTGTCGCGACGGTTAAAAAACTCATGAATTAAATTTTTAAAAATTAAACTATACTTTTTACAGTTGCAAAACTAAGTATAGTAAACTATCTTTGCAATAACGGTCAAAAATGATAGTATGTATTGCATAGACAATAAAGAGTATCCTTGCAGCACCAGCCTTACCATGAAGTATATAGGCGGGAAATGGAAAGCGGTAATTTTGATTCACCTGGTGGAAAAGAAGCGTTACAATGAATTACGTAAAGAGTTGCCTATGGTGACCGAGCGCACGATAAGCCTGCAATTGAAAGAGCTGGAAGAGGACGGCCTGATCAGGCGTACGGTGTATACCAGCAAGCCGCCATTAAGAGTAGAATATGAGCTGACGCCTTTCGGCAAGACCCTGATCCCGATCCTCGAAGCAATTTCAGATTGGGGAAAAGAGACGGCGGAAAGAGATAAACGGGTAAGTGTGGTGGCTTAAAGGCAATCTTATAATTGTTAAGTCCCTGTAATCCGGGGCAGCACTTTCCATTCATGGGCAATGTTTTCCATTAAGATTGCATTGTCGAACTGTATACTGCCTTCCGGGAAAATAGTTTTGTCTTCAAAAAATCCGGACCTGACTTGTGTAACATTTAAAGCTTGCACCTGCCATTCCCGGGTTTGTAATTGTAAGCCTTCATAGCAATTACCATTCAGCGAATAACCTACAGATCCCTGCTCAAAAAATGCGGATACTTTATCCAGGGTTTCGAAAATAGAATTTTCCGGAAACTGATCGGTTTTGCGGGCATCAATGGCCACATAAGTCTGGTCGCTGCTGGTAAAATCAATATGGTAGTGATCCTGGTCGGTGATCACGTTAAATTTGGCCAGGTAATGTTTGCCCGGGAATAGCCTTCCGCCCAGGATGGTGTTTAACCGAAGCGAAGTGTCCCGTCTGGGAATATACACCCCTTGCCGGGTCCGGCCTTTTTCTTCCCATTCAACGGCTATCCTGTGCGCCCCGTTTTCAGAGCTGATGCCCAGGAATCCCGGGAAAGCTTTTGGCCGCAGCTGTTTAAAACGGATCAGGCAGATGCCTACAATAGCTTTTCCCTGGTACAATTTAGGGCGAAAGGGCGCCGGTAATATCTTTTGTACATATCCCGGGTCCGCCACGAAGTTGATCAGTATGCGTCTTTCAATAATGCCTTTAATGGTCGGGATTTTCATGATATGTAATAGGATGCTGCAGTTCAACTACTAAAACAAATTTAAAGCATTCCGGGCATTTTAGGGGATTGATGTTTATATTTATCCGTTGAAAAAATGAGAATGGCTAAAAACTGGAGTTCTTGTCACATGGAGCCTGTCGAAATGCGGCAAGAGTTGATCTTCAAGTGGGTTCTCCTGGGCCAGCTCGCAGGAGCGACGGGGCTCAATAGGATAAATCTGGTTACCTTTTTATACACCATCATTTTGCTTAAAGAAACCTGATATGATCCAATATAAGATAGCAGATAGCAAGGAAGAATTAGAAAAAATTTACAATCTTAATTACAAAACCTTTGTTGAAGAGATCCCGCAACATGCACAGAATGCAACGCAACAGCTTGTCGATCGTTTTGACCAGGAAAATGAATACATCATTGCTCTAAATGAACAGCAGGAACTGGTGGGTATGGTGTGTATCCGGGACCAGCGCCCTTTTTCGCTGGATGCTAAGTTAGAGGGACTTGATGACTTATTGCCGGAACATCAGAAAATGTGCGAGATCCGTTTGATGGCTGTAAGACCTGACTATAGAAAGACCGGTGTATTCCGGGGACTGGTACAGAAGCTTTACGAGATCGCCGCTCCCAGGCATTATGACCTTGCGCTTATTTCCGGTACCGACCGGCAACAGGACTTGTATAAAAGTATTGGCTTTGAAGTATTTGCCGATCCTGTAGGCACACAGGAAGCTTTATACTATCCCATGTACCTGGATATTAAAAAAATAAGTACTCACCCGCTTTTTGTTTAAGGAGCTTATGAAGATCAATTTTCTTACCGGGCCGGTAAGTATTTCGGAGGCGGTGCAAAACAGCTTCGCACAATTACCGGTTTCGCATCGTAGCGCTGCATTTATCGAGCTCATGGCGGCGACGAAAAGGCATATCCAATCTTTGACACAGGCGCAGGAGGTTATATTCATGAGCGGTTCGGGTACCCTGGCTAATGAAGCGATCGCCTGGCAGCTGAAACAATTACCCGGAAAGGGTTTGATCTTGTCTAACGGGGAGTTTGGTCAGCGCCTGATCCGCCAGGCTGGGCAATCCGGTTTACATTACATCAACCATGCAATACCTTACGGACAGGCATTTGATCCGGACAACATAGCTGCAATACTTCAGGCAAATCCAGGCTTGTCCTGGTTGTGGATGGTCGTCCATGAGACCTCTGTAGGGATTTGGAACGATCATGAAGCGATTTTGGCGGTTTGTGAACGATATGGGGTGCGCCTGGCCATAGATGGGGTCAGTGCGATTGCGGTACAGGAATTAGATTTATCAAAAGTTTACCTGGCTTCCGGGGTGAGTGGCAAGGCGATCGCGGCTTACCCGGGGATTTGTTTTGTGATGAGTGATCGTACCGCCTTTACTACCGGGAATATACCCGTGTACCTGGATTTGAATTATTACCAATCCTGCGGTGGCATTCCTTTTACGATCAATGCCAATTTGATAGCCGCTTTAGACCAGGCCTTGAGCGAGATCAACCTGAGTGCGGATACGCAACATATGGCCGCGCTCAAAGCCCATATGCTGGACTATTTAAAGCAGGAAAATATAACAGTTATTAATAAGAACAATCCTTCTCCTAATATGATTACTTTACAATTACCGCGGGAGTGTTCCAGCGAAAGCCTAGGTGATCGCCTTTCTGAGGAAGGGATCAGTGTTGGTTATAAGAGCAAATATTTAATCGAACGCAACTGGCTGCAGTTGTTTTTTACGCGGAATAATAGGATGGAAGAGGTGAGGGGGTTTAAGGGGAGGTTTATGGTTTGTTTAGAGGGGAGCAGGGTAAGGGTGAAGTTATAGATTTATTACAGGAAGAGCAATGCCTAGTTTATATACTTTGTAATAAGCTTTGATTTCGGTTTGTTGTTGCCGAATGGTACTGATGGAAAGGTTTTCTATTGCAGTGATAGTGTTAGTATAAATAATCAGACAAGGAATTTAACCTGCTATTTCGGGATGCTTATCTCTCACTTTTTTCAAGCGTGCATAGCCGCCTACCGGGTGAATATGTAGTTAATATCTTGGTTCATTTAATCGTTGCTTTCTGCTTTGCCGTATGTTTTGCTAAACAGTTCAGTGAAGTAGTTTTGTGTACGCCACAGGTCTTTGTTGCCAATGACGATGAAGTGTTTTTTTGCTCTTGTGACGGCTACGTTCAGCAGGTTGGGTTTGGCCGAAGCCCAGCTCCTCGCACCGCTATTGTCATAGCCTGTGCCCAGTACCAGGAATACGGTATCGGCTTCTTTGCCCTGGAAGGTATGCACGGTACCACATTTGATATGGGCATATATTGTTTCGCTGAACCGGTTTTTACAGTAGTCGGCAACGCTTTTAAAAGGGCTTATCACATACACAGGCTCCGGTTGGTGACCGGGCTGCTGTGCTATTTGCTGTTGCCGGAATATTTTTTCCAGTTCATCTATTTCCTCGGTAACCACGTGTTTATTGATAATGTTGTTACCCGCCACATGCAGCCATTGTGTAGGCATCAGTACACCGGTGGTGTCAGGGCTTTTTTTCATGTCTTCCGGCAGCACCATTTGCCCGTTGTAGGCAATGTTGTTGGAGATGGAGAACATGGGTTCTGTACAACGGCGGTGTACCCGTAGCGGAAAGCCGGTCCAGGTTGGGTGATCATTATGGGTAATGACGGAACCCAGCGGATTGATCGCATCGCCCAGTTGCTGCAGGGAGCTTTTGTAGGGTGACCATTGAATGGCTACCTTATATTTGTTCCGCAGTTTTTCAACCAGTGAGTTGGGAATGGTAACTACAGGTTCTATCTGCAAGGGGTCGCCAATAATCACCGTACGTTTTGAACGGTTGATGATGCCCATGGCGGATTGAGGAACGGCTTGCCCGGCCTCATCAATCAATGTCCAGCCAATCTTCAGGTCGGGGGCAAATTGTCTGCTGACGGATGCCAGCGTGGTAGATACTACAGGCACACAGATAAAGAAAGTGTCCCAAAGGTGCTGCAGCGCATTATTGTTTTTTACGGGTTTGCCCAGCAGTACGCCAAAAAAGTAATTCAGGTTTTTGGAAAAGTAGCGTTCATTTATTTTTATGGCCAGCTCCTGTATTTTCAGGGCTTCCAGGAATAGGTTGGTTTGTAGGGCTGCTATTTTGCCCGAGAAGTAAGGCATGCCCAGGTGCAGTGCTTTTATATCGGTGGTATAAAAAGTTTCATCGGGCAGGTTACTGTCTTTGATGGTATAGGTCTGCTTTATGGTTTGTTTCAGTTCAGCAAAACGTTTTAGTTCCTGTTCCGGTACCTGTTTTTGTTTTTGCAGTTTGGCCTGTGTTGTTTCCCGCTGTTGTATAACCTGCTCTGCGACCTTTATTTTTTCGTCCAGTTGCAGTTGTTCGTTTTGCAGGGTCAGTATTAGTTTTACTTGTGCGTTAAACTGGGTTTTGAATTGTTTATAAGCTTTTGTGCGCAGCAACTGTTGCAGGCAATAAAAGCCCGGCTGGGTTTGTTTGAGCAGGGCCAGGTTGTTTTCATACACGCCCAGTTGTAGTTGTTTTTGCTGACGGGTATGTTGCAGTGGTACCAACTCATACCGGCATTGGTTGACTTGCTGTTGCAGCTCCCTGTGTTTTTGTTTCAGAGCTGCCAATTGGGCCTGGGTTTCAGGGTAACGACTCAGCAATTGATGGTAGGCTGCTGCCTGTGTTTTAAAGGCATTCAACTGCCTTTTGTATTCGTTAAACCGGCTAAGAGCATCGTTGTATGCCTCCCTGTGGTCAGGCTGGTTTTCGGCATTTTGTTGCCGCACTATATTTTTAAGCAGAGTAAAAAAGCCGGGACGATCATTCTCCCGGTCATCGTACCAGAAACGGTAGGCAAACTGTGCTCTGTTGGCTTTATTGCCTAATGCAGCGGCCAGTATGCCCCAGTTTTCCTGGGTGTCCTCTTCCTGCAGCCGGGTGGCAAAATCTTTAAAATAGTTCAGGTTATCAAAGTCTTTAACGGCAACCGATTTCGTGCCGGGCAGTTCTTTGGAAATGTTTTCTACAGCAGCGTTGTTGTTGCTGCTTACTACTATGCCATATTCGCCCAGCAGGGCTTCGTTCAGGGTATGGTAGTAATAGGTAAAGGAGCCATCATCCAGGTCAACCCGCGTAGCCCTGGGTGAAAACAAATGGTCTACTCCTATCTCAATAATTTTTTGTACACGGGCTACAACGATGTTGGCAATCACATCTTTCAGCAGTGTGGTTTTGCCGGTACCGGGAGGGCCATTTACACTGAATAGACCTTCCTCTTTCAGGCTTTGGGTGGTTTGCTGTACCGCACCTAACTGGGCCAGGTACAGGTTATAAGCCAGGGCATTGGGCCAGCGGCCTTTATTCATCTGTGCCGGGTCAATGGTGGCCAAAAAAGCGGCCCGGTCTTCCAGTATATTGATGCGTTTTCCAGGATCTATATTCTCCTGTAGCAGGCGCACAATATTTTTGTTCCGTTGCTGCAGAGGGCTATGAATAAGGTGGTTGAGATCTTCCAGGTAAAAACTGTTTAGGAAAGGGATTTCTATTTCCTTTTTACTTTCCACTACTTTGTAGTAGCAGTTTATTTCCTGTTGCGGACACCAGGAGGCAATAAATTTTTTTAGGTAGCTTATCTCTCCCTGTAGTTTATCCGGGCTAAAGGTATCTCCGGTACGCAGGGTGGATAGGCCTGCATTGGACTCTGCATCAACAGGTATCTTTACCCGTTCGGGTATATTGTTTCTCTCTTCAAAAAGCCGGGCTTCCTCTTCCAGCCGGTCCTCTGTATATTCCAGGTTTTTTTGCTGTTGCAATAGCTGCAGGCCTGGCAGATAGGATGGCAATAGGTAGTTTTCGGTAAGCTGTCCCTGTTCATTAATAATAGCACAGAATAGGAAGGTATTGCCTTTAATGGCTTGTAATTGTTCCTCGGTTAACTGGCTGCCGGCTGGGTCATACAGCCGGTTGATGGCTTTGAAAATTTCGACCTTTTCAATACTGCCGATAACAAGGATGTATTGCAAGCTGTGTTTTTCTTTGGTAGCACGGTGGCCCTGCAACCAGGGTAAGGGTTGAGTAAGTGAAAGCTGGGAATATTGTTCGGATTGTTTTTTGCCAATTACAAAATCGGGCAGATTAAACACTTCGGTGTCGCGCCAGAAGCGCAGAATATTAATTACAGTGTCTGTAGGCTTACTCATCATTTAAATTTAATGGGTTACCGGTTCAACTTACGAAATGTGTATTTGGGTTAATTGTTTTTCATGATGGTACCTTAATTTAATACCAGGAAAATTGCTGCGTAGTTTTTTTACACGAAAGTTTTCGTTAAAAAACATGTAGTATAAAATTGTTGCTACCGGGCGAATTTACAACCAATTCCCGAGAGATAAAAGCGGGAAAAGTAATATATAAATTCTATAAACAACTCATTTCTAAATAATCAAAACCCTACTTCCCAATACAAAACTTCCCAAAAATCGCCCCCAGGATATCCCGGTCCACCTCTATCTTACCCGTAATAGTCCCCAACTGGTACAAAGCATCCTTCAAATGTAAAGAAAGCAGATCGCCACTCAAACCCAAATGCATCCCTTCATCCACCTGCTCCAAAGCCGCAAATGCCCGCTGTAATGCCTCCTTATGGCGCACATTCGTAATCACCACGGATTGGCTACTCTGCTGGTTCTTAAAATAAGCCACCAATGCATCGGTCAGCCGGTCGAGGTTTTGATTGGTCTTCACCGACAAACCAAAATGCTCATAAGCAGGGTAGCGCTCCTGTAATGTGGCAATATCATTTTCTGTACTGTATTGATCTACTTTACTCTGCAGGTTAAACACGAGCTTATCCTGTAAACTATCCGCCAGTTCATCCAGTATATCGGTATCCTGCTCATACAAATGGATCACAACCTTCGCCTGCTGCACTTTCTCCTTCGCACGCTCCACACCAATCGCCTCAATAGTATCCTGGGTATTCCGGATACCAGCGGTATCTATAAACCGGAAAGTAATCCCCTCCAGGTTAATCGCCTCTTCAATCACGTCCCGGGTCGTACCGGCAATATCGCTCACAATCGCCCGTTCTTCTTTCAATAAGGCATTCAGCAGGGTAGACTTACCGGCATTAGGCTTACCAATAATCGCTACCGGTACGCCATTCTTTATGGCGTTACCATACTCAAAACTCTTAATCAGGTTTTGAATATTGAATTTTAAATGTTGAATTAAACCCTTCAAAGCGGTACGATCGGCAAACTCTACATCTTCATCGGAAAAATCGAGCTCCAATTCCATTAACGCGGTAAAATTGATCAGTTGCTCTCTCAATGCCGCCAATTCGGAACTCACGCCGCCCCGCATCTGGTTCAGCGCGATTTCGTGGCTGGCCTTATTCTCGGCAGCTATCAAATCACCTACGGCTTCAGCCTGCGCCAGGTCCATCTTGCCATTCAGAAAGGCTCTTTGCGTAAACTCTCCCGGTGCGGCCAGTCTTGCCCCTGCAAGGATACAGGCATTCAAGATCTGGTCCAGGATATAGGGCGAACCATGCGCCGCGATCTCTACGGTATCTTCTCCCGTAAAACTTTTGTTCCCAAGGAAAAGCGTTACCACCACCTCATCAATCATCCGGGCACCTTCTGCCTTGCGGTCCTGGTCATATATATGCCCGAAATGCACGGTATGAGTGCTCTGCTGCTCCAGCGGCTTGCCGGAAAATAAAGCACTGACAATAGAAAGGGATTGAGGCCCGCTCAGGCGCACCAAACCAATGGCGCCCACTCCCGCAGCGGTAGAAATAGCTACTATGGTGTCTTTAAATAACATCTGCAATATTACGATTTTATAAGGCTACACTCAGGCTCAACAGGAAAAAACGACGCGGCATAGGCCGGTAAGCAATCACTTCATACTGGCTATTCCAGATATTCTGCACCTGCAGGCCCAATTGCGTTTCCACTTTTCCCAAATTTAACGGGTACATCACCTGCAGGTTACCGGTATTGTAGGGCAACAGGAAGATAGATTCATCTGTGGTCACAAAGCGATAACCGGTATAGGTATGGTTATAATTGAATAAGGCACCTTTAAAAGTAAACCCGGCGTTCACATTACCGGAATAGCGCGGTGCATAAGGAATTTGTTTGCCGATACTGCCATCATTAGGCATATAAGATTCCAGGGTCGTTGACAACACATAAGCGGTCTTCAGGCCGATATGTACTTCCAGGTTTTTATTAAAGGCATAGTTCAAGGTGTTATTGGTTTCCAGGCCGCGGTTATGCACTTTGGCCAGGTTATGCGGCGTCCAGATCGAACCACCCAGCCAGTAGATCCAGTCTTTGATCTCCCGGTTGAAATAATTTAACTGGTGATTAAAGCGCAGCGTACCGGCTTTATTGTTCCAGTTCAAGTCATAGGCCAGCTCCCGGTTCCAGCCTTGTTCTGGTTTCAGGTTTTCATTACCGCCCGGGTCATTATACAGTTCATTCAGGGTAGGGACGCGATAAGTCCTTTGCACACTACCTTTTAGGGTAAAACGGAATTGCTCTTTATTCAACAATAAATATTGTACGCCACCTCCGGGTAATAATGGAATAGCAGTGCCATTCAGCCATTCCTGCCTTAAGTTGGCCTGCATACCCAGTCTTTTATTACCATGCAGGTATTGATAGGCCGCTGAAACCGCAGGCTTAGATTGATGCGGTGTGCGACCATCCTTTAAATCGATCCAGGCATATTGGAAGGGCAGGTTCACAAAAAAGGTATGAGTAGCTTCCGTGTTTTTCAAACTCAGGCTATGCTTCCAGCCGATCTCCTGGTAATACTGCCGGGTGATGTTATTATTGGAAATATTATAAAAACTATCTTGATAATTAAGATAGTCGGTATTAAAAGAAAACTTCGCAAACCAATGCCCGATGCGACTTTGGTTGTTCCATTGCAACAGGCTGCGTATGGCTTTATCTTCCTGTACTTTCGTAGAGAAATCTTCAAACTGCGCTTTGGGAATCTCCCTGTTATAGTTTTGGTACCATACATCCAGGCTGAGGTTTTGACTTGCAGAAAAAGCATAGTTAGCTGTGGCAATACCACCAAAAGCCAATAGGTTTGCATTTTCTGTATGCTGCTCCATGCCATTTATATCCCAATATTTAAAGTTATTCCGCATGGTTTGCGCAAATCCCTTTATGCCGAACTGCCACTTTTTATAATTCCAGCTGCCCTGGGCACTAATATCTTTCCGGCCAAAAGAGCCGGCACCCAATGAAAAATTATAAGTACTACGTTCCCGGTCATAAGGCTGATCATCTAATAACAGCGCCCCGCCTATATTGCCACTACCCAGCATCGCCGCATTCCCACCATATTGCAAACCTATTTTACTAAACATACCGGTCTGCAGCAAAGAAATATCGGAAACGCCCAGTGCCGGGTTATTTAAAGGAATCCCTTTCCATAAAACCATCGATTGTGCTGCCGATGCGCCACGAAAGGATAGGGTAGCCATACTATTGATCCCATATGACTTGATAAAAACCGGGGATTGCTGGCTCAATAAGGTGGCAATAGATAAATGCCGGTATTGCTTCAAGGTAGTCGTACTAAAGCTGTCGCTGTATTGCCCTGTAGCTAAAGTGGATTTGACATCGGAACTTTTCAGAAGCCTGCCGGCGCTTACCTGAAAGCCGGGCAGGGTGTCATAAAAAACTTGACCCATCACCTTTTGAGTGATGGGCAGTAAATTAATTATTAAGATCAGTAAAAACCTGCTGCTAAAATTCACGTAGCAAATTTACGCTGTTTCTTTGTCTATAATACCGACAACAGAGCTTTCTTTTTTCTTGCCAAAGATCATTTTCCACAGTATAGGAGCAGTAGCTACCACGATCATGCCTAAAACGATATATTCCAGGTGCTCTTTCACCCATGGATTGGCACCCAGGAAGTAGCCAACGGTACATAAAGAGCAGATCCAGAGGATTGCACCGATAATGTTAAATAACATGAACTTGCGGTAAGGCATTCTTACGACACCGGCAATGATTGGGGCAAAGGTCCTGACAATTGGTACAAAACGGGCGATTACAATAGCGCCGCCACCTTTACGCTCATAAAACTCTTTGGCTTGTACAATATGCTTTTTCTTCAGGTACCAGGTGTCTTTACGTTCAAATAAAAAGTTACCCGATTTCTTCCCAAACCAATAACCGAACATATTACCGATCACCGCAGCAAGGACCATCATCAGTTCCCAGAAGAGCAGGTTGTGCACAGGGTCTGCGAAAGGTTTATTACCACTGGCAATAATGGTACCGGTCAGGAAGATCAGGAAATCGCCGGGGAGAATAAAGCCTAATAAAAGCCCGGTCTCTGCAAAGATGATCGCCAGGATGATATACATACCACCATTGGCCATGATCCATTCAGGATTGGTAAGGTTACTGAAAAAATCTATAATCGCGTCCATACTAATATCGTGTACTAAAGTATTTAATCTAAAAAGGTTGCGCGAAAATAGGATATTTTGGGCAACTGTTGCTATCCCCAATCCCTAAGAATTTGGTAAATCGTAAAATAGTCATCCGTTGAAAGCCTTTCCGGGAGTGGATTCTATCGTTTTTTGTGATTGACTTGTTAACGAGATTATTGCAAAGCACACCATACAGTGACTATTTTTTAACACTAAGCAAGCATAAAATAAACATCATGCTTAGGAAAAGATCAAAAGCATGTTTTCAATAGAAAAAATATAAAAATGAATTAAGCCTGTATAGGGTTACGCTTACCCAGGCCGATATACCGTTTAAGGTTCATCCAAAATGCCAGGATCATATAAACGATGATGGGAGATCCCAAAGTGAGAAAGGAAATATAAATAAACCACAGCCGAATTTTAGAAGAAGCGATATTCATCTTTTCTCCTAATTTGGTGCAGACCCCAAAGGCCTGGTATTCCACAAAGCTTTTAAATCTGATCAAAGGTTTACTCATAGTAATACAAAGCTACGTATTTCAACAAAAAAATCTTTCCTTTTTATTTGTTATCAGGAAAGATTTTTAAGAAAAATTAAGCTCTTTTTGCTTTTGCGTTTCTGGCTTTTTTAGGACGGCTAACGCCATAGCTTCCTGTAGTAATTTTACCTCTTTTAGAGCGATTATCACCTCTACCCATTGCTGAAAATGTTTTGTTTGGTTAATTATGAAATGCAAAGTTAAAAAATAAAAGTGGAATTTCTGGAAATTCCACTTTTATAAATATTTAGAAGGCAAATTATTTTTTCTTACCACCGATCTTGGTAGCGAATTCTTTACCTGCCTTAAACTTAGGAACTTTGCGGGCCTTAATCTTAATGACCGCCCCGGTTTGAGGATTACGACCGTTACGCGCAGAACGCTCAGATACAGAGAAAGTACCGAAACCTACCAAAGTTACTTTATCGCCGCCTTTCAAAGCTGCAATAACGCCGGAAGTGAAAGAATCTAAAGCTTCATTAGCCTGCACTTTAGTAATACCTGCATCTTTGGAAATTTTGTCAATTAATTCCGCTTTGTTCATAATGTTACGTTTTTGATGATGAAATGTTGATAAATGATGAAATATTAATTATGTATAGCAAAAATAGGCCATATTTTAACATAGCCAAATTTATTACGGACTTTTTTGTTAACGGGAAACCCTTGCCTGCATTGACTATCCGCCTATTGAACCGGCTATTGATAAATATTTTGTTATTTGCCCGGACCTGTAATAATTAATATCTTTGCAGCTATGAAAACCTTTGAGGTACCGGTACATTACAGAAGCCCCATCATTACGGCCATTAAGGCACACAGGAAGCAGTTGGATAAGCTGAAAAAAGATTTTACCCCGAGTAAACTCAGCTTAGCTCATATCGAGATCATCCTGGCGCGGCATTTCGGCTTTTGCTATGGCGTGGAAAACGCGATCGAGATCGCCTTCAAGGCCATTCATGACAATCCGGGTAAACGTATCTTTTTACTCAGTGAAATGATCCACAACCCGCAGGTAAATGCCGACCTGATCGCTGAAGGCCTGCAGTTCATTATGGATACCAAAGGCAACCAGCTTATCGAATGGGAGGAATTGAACAGCGAGGATATCGTTATTGTCCCGGCCTTCGGTACTACACTGGAAATCGAACAATTACTCAAAGATAAAGGCATACAACCGGCTTTATACAATACAACCTGTCCGTTCGTGGAAAAGGTATGGAACCGCTCTGAAAAAATTGGCGGTGACGGTTATACCATAGTCGTACATGGTAAGCCGAACCATGAAGAAACCCGGGCTACCTTCTCGCACAGTAAAGCTATGACGCCTACTGTTGTCGTAAAAGACATGAAACAAACAGAGCGTTTAGCTAAATATATTACCGGGGAAGCGCCTGCAGCACAATTCTACGAAGAGTTTAAAGGCCAGTATTCTGAAGGATTTGATGTCAATAAAGATCTGCAAAGGATCGGTGTGGTGAACCAGACTACTATGCTGGCCAGCGATACACAAGGCATTGCAGAGTTTTTAAAGCAAACGATAAAAGAGCATTATCACTTAGATGATACAGGGTTGAGAGCACAATTTGCCGATACCCGGGATACGCTTTGCTATGCGACCAACGACAACCAAAATGCTGTTACGGAAATGTTGCGGAATGAAGCCGATCTGGCTTTGGTGATCGGCGGCTACAATTCCAGCAACACTTCTCACCTGGTAGAATTATGCGAGGAACTGTTACCTACTTATTTCATTAATAACGAAACCTGCCTGGTTGATAAAGACACAATTGAACACTTTTCGCTACACGCAAAAAAGGTAATCACTACAACTGATTATATGCCGGGAAAAGAAAAGGTACGCATCATGATCACCTCCGGTGCCAGTTGTCCCGATGCTTTGGTGGAGAACGTGATCCGCAGGCTGGTGACTTTATTCGACAGTGAGGCCTCCCTTGAAAAAGCGATGGAACAATACGCTCATTAAATTTTAGCATTAATTTTTAGCGGAATTGCCTATTTTTGCAGTTCAACAATCAGCGATACATCCCTAATGTAAAATTAATTCTTATCCGAAACTCTGAATAGCCGCTTCTTCAAAAAGAAGCCGGTTAATGTTTACCTTTTAAGAATTAATCTGATGTTGCAACTCCAACAGGTGACTTATGCGCACCCTAATAAAGAGGTACTTTTTGAACACCTCAACCTTTCTCTGAACACGAATAATAAATGGGCCCTGGTCGGGAATAACGGCTCAGGCAAATCCACTTTATTAAAACTGATCGCGGGCGAATTGCAGCCGCTTTCTGGTACTATCCAATGGATAGAAAAACCCTATTATATCCCTCAATTATTTGGCCAGTATAACCATTTATCGGTAGGTGCTGCTTTAGGGGTGGACCAAAAACTGGCCGCGCTGCAGCGCATATTAGCCGGTGATACGGATGAGCTACAATTTGAATTACTCAACGACGACTGGACCATAGAAGAGCGGTGTAAAGAAGTACTGGCTTACTGGGAGTTATCCGGTATCGACCTGGAGCAGTCCATGAGCCAGCTCAGCGGCGGGCAAAAGACTAAAGTATTTTTATCCGGTATCATGATCCATCAGCCGGCTTTTGTCTTACTGGATGAGCCCAGTAATCACCTGGACGCGGCCTCCAGGACGATCTTATATGAATTTGTAGCGCAATACCGTGGAGCAATGCTGGTAGTGAGCCATGATAAACGGCTGCTGAACTTACTGGATACCACCCTGGAACTGTCCAAAGACGGACTGAAAACTTATGGTGGCAATTATGATTTCTATACGGCACAGAAAAGTATAGAGCAGGCTGCTTTACTGGATGATGTCCATAATAAGGAAAAAGAACTCCGTAAGGCCCGGGAAAAGGAAAGGGAAACCATCGAACGACAGCAAAAACTGGATGCTAGAGGGAAGAAGAAGCAGGAAAAATCAGGCGTACCGCGCATTATGATGAATACGCTGCGCAATAATGCCGAGCAAAGTACCGCGAAGACCAAAGCCGTGCATGGCGAAAAAATCGGCGGGATCCGGGAAGATCTTTCCGCACTGCGGGCAGCCCTTCCTGACCTGGATAAAATGCGCCTGGGTTTTGATGAATCTGCTTTTCACACGGGAAAATTACTGTTTGCTGCCACGGACATTAATTTCAGTTTTGGTACAGCTCCTTTATGGTCCGATGCCAGAAGCCTCTCGATACATTCCGGGGACCGGCTGGCGATAAAAGGCCGTAATGGCTCGGGCAAAACCACGCTGATCAATACAATATTGGGAGATAAGCTACCGGAATCAGGTAAGGTAAAGCGGAATGAGTTCCGCGCGGTGTATATAGATCAGGAATACTCTTTGATCGATAATCAACTTAACGTTTATGAGCAATTGCAGCGCTATAATGACAATGCTTTGCAGGAAAGCGAACTGAAGAATAAGCTGACGCATTTTCTTTTCTTCAAAGAAAGCTGGGAGAAACCGGGGGCAGTGCTCAGCGGCGGTGAGCGGATGCGCCTCGTGCTATGTTGTCTGAGCCTCAGCAAGCAAGCGCCTGACCTTATTGTGCTGGATGAGCCGACCAATAACCTGGATATACAGAACGTGGCCATACTCACCCATGCGATCCGGGATTATAAAGGCACCGTTGTGGCTGTTTCCCATGATGAGGATTTCCTGGAAGCCGTTAACATCAAACAGGTGATTGATTTATCCGGAATAAACCTATAAGGTTTTACAGAATATGCCCATAACTGCAGCAGGATAAAGCCCATCCTTAACTCTTCATTTCGACTTTAGCATAGCGAAACGGAGCAATGTCTATCCTAAATAAACCTA
>Ga0256900_1000289_pt1 | contig 17097 bp, 17 predicted proteins | sample MC6MC0688MT_FD_190190 | JGI IMG/M metagenome (GOLD analysis project Ga0256900, IMG submission 190190) | Metatranscriptome of enriched soil aggregate microbial communities from Iowa State University, Ames, United States - MC6-MC0688-MT... | ecosystem: Environmental > Terrestrial > Soil >... | reverse complement strand
AAAGCAATAGATACCAGCACTTCAACCTCCATACAGCAGATAGACCCCGCTGCTATCAAATTATTCCCCAACCCTGTGCTGGCAGGGCAAAGCATACAATTAGCATTAAACCTGCCGGAAGGCTATAGCAAGGGTGCGCTATTGATGATTACAGATGCTTCGGGTAAACAAGTAGGACACCAGGAAGTGTGGGCGCCAAATCAACCCATAAAAGCACCCCAAACGCCAGGTACCTACTTTATAAGTATCCAATTTAAAAATGGGGCTAAAACGAGTACTGCCATTACGGTGAGATAAATTATAAGGTCAATTATTGAACAAGATCAATAAAAATGAAACACCCCAATAGAATTATTGAGGTGTTTCATTTTTTACGGTTCAAATAAGTTTGTTGCGCAACTATTGTAAAGAAAAAATAAGCAGGTCAAAAGTATGACCTGCTTTTCCTTAAGTGGGCAATACCGGGTTCGAACCAGTGACCCCTACCTTGTCGAGGTAGTGCTCTAAACCAGCTGAGCTAATTGCCCTCATAATAAAAGCCCACTACTAGAGCGGGCTTTCTGTGGAGAATACCGGAATCGAACCGGTCACCTCTTGCATGCCATGCAAGCGCTCTACCAAATGAGCTAATTCCCCTGCCTGGAGTGCAAATATACATAGTTCTTCCATTGTACCAAATTTATTTTTCGGCATACCACCAGGCTCCTTCCGTTTGTGTATTATGCACGCTGAATCCCTGTGCTTCGAGTTCAGCCGCAGCCTTCAAAGCTGCTGCCCGGCCAAAGCTCCCGTCTAAAATCACCAACTTGGGTTGCAGCCTGTCCAGTATTTCATCTGCCCCTATTTGAGCATTTTTTGAAAGCACCAGGTAATCCACTTTTGCATCTGGCAAACTATCCGGGTGTTGCAAAAACAGAATACCACAGCTTTGCAACTTCCAATAGGTGTTTTTCAAGGGTAATGTACTGCTATCTTTCACCCTGTATTTAAGCCTTGCCGGTTGTATCGCGTATTTAAAACTGTTTTCGGTTAATGAATCGATCAGCAATACAGAAGATTTCCCTTTTATGTGCTCTACTGCCGATTGCCGTGTACCGGCATATACAATTACCCGGTCTTGCCGCGAGGCCGTTAAGTCTTGCAAAAACAGGTTAAGTAAAAAAATAAATGCAGTGGTAAGCCCTGCATACAGGGCCCATAAATGTTTTCTTAACCAGAATACTGACAATAAAACAATCATTGATAGCAGCAACCAGAAATCCAGGGCATCCAGGGGAATCATCCGGCTTAAGTCCGGAGAATGCAGATTTAGCCAATTTACAAACCGGTTAAAACAGGTGGTCAGTAAGACCAGGACTTCGCCCAGGAAAGCAGCAAGCGCAGTCAAGTGCAGCGTTCCTGAAAGCATAAGCAATACGGCAATCCCCATCTGCAGTACAGAGAATAAGGCGGCGAAACAATTGGCGACTAAAAACCATACCGGGAATTGGTGAAAATAATACAGTACTAAAGGAAAGACCAGCACCTGCACGGCAAGACTAACCGCAATAGTATCCCATAATAAATTAAGAGCGATGTATTTACTGCCGTACCATTTTTTTATCGGCGGATAAAAAATAAAAATGGACAAAACGGCCAGGAAAGACAATTGTACCCCGATATGAAAAAGCAACACGGGTTCAGCAATCAACAAGATCAGCGCATTGATACAGAGTAAGTGTATATTATTTTGTGGCCTTTTCAACACTACGGTAAGTGTAATCAAAGTAAACCCTACTGCCGCCCGTACTGCAGAAGGCGGGTAGTTGCACAAAGAGATATACAACCAAACGAACGGCAGGACCAGTAAGTATTTCAACCATAACTTACGCTTGTCTTTGAGCCATAGTAAAGGCAACATAAACAATGCAAAAAGCATATTGACATGCATCCCGGATATCGCAATAATATGGCTGATACCCGTATTCGCATAATCCTGCTGCATTTGCGCATCCATATCATCGGCCTCATTAAACAAAGTCGCCCGCGTCAATGATCGGGTAACCGGTTCCCGGATATAAGTATCCAGCTGGCTCAATAAACGCGCTCTTAATGACCCTGTTGTTTGCTTTTTTACTCCAGGTAAAACAATAAGCTGGTCCTGGCTTAAAAATGACTGGAAATAAATACCCGCTCTTTGTTGTTGTTCAGCGAAATTAAAAGCTCCCGGATTGTTGTTATGAGTAATGGGTACGAGTCTTGACGGGATCAGCAAACGATCGCCTTTAATCAGTTCCGGCATACGATCACTCTTGTATACATACAACTTTACTTTCCCTTTCAGTGAGGTCCATCGGTCTGCTTTCAGGCCCGAAGTAACCTCAGCCGGCAATAAAACAGTACGCGCTTTCTCCTCTGGTCTTGCACTGAGCTGCACCACAAAGTGGGAATATTGATCCGGGTGTTTACCGAACCATTGTTTCTCAGAACGCACATCATTGAAGGCCGTATTGAGCATACCTAAAAAACTGACTAGTGATAAGAGCAGACCGAGATTAATTCCAGGATATTTTGTAAAGCGGTTCGCTTTATACTGAAAGACCAGGAAGAGCAATAAAGTGCTGCCGGCGATCAAAAGACAGGTCCATCGGAAGGCCCAATGGAAAACAAAAGTTTGCAGCAGGATGCCGGTTATATACGACATCAAGACCGGCAACAGCGGTAGCCGTTGCCCATTGTAGGTGGTTTTAGTTTTCATAACAAAATGCCTTACGGATGATTAATAGTTATGACAAAACCAAAGTACATAAAAAATCCCCTATACGAATCGTACAGGGGACCTTATTTTATTAAAAATATGTTATTTATTCTAATATTAGTTGTTCATTTGACGTTTGAATTCGTCCATCCCACGGTCTTCGTAGTTGTACCAGATCGTACAGGCATGGCCAATCACCATAAGTCCCCAGGTAGCAATCACCCAGGCCGGCCAAGGATAATCATTAGGGCCCAAGGAGAACCACATAGCTGCAGATGCTACTAAATAAACAATCAAATGTAATAAAAACATAGATACCTGCTTCTTGGTGTGCTTAATCTTTTTTGGCATAATTCATTTTTTAATGCTGCAAATATAGACCAAATTGGGATTTCTTTTACAATTTTCTTACAATATTTCTTCAAATTCTTCTGCAGTATCCATTCCACGGGCATTTAATAAATATTGCCGTACCCGGCTTTCAAATGCCTCCCCTTTATTCAAAAATGCGATCTCTATGGGCAACACCCAGATATCAATATCCCATTCTTTCAATTGTTCCCGCTTCAGCGCCAGCCTGGTCGCATCTTTTTCTGTAGTAATAATAACCGGGCGTTTATCCTTCCAATTAACACAGGTCTGTCGGATCTCTTCCAGGTTTGCGGCGGTAAAATAATGATGATCGGGGTATTTCAATAAGTGAACCGCCCCTACCCGCTCTTCTATGTATTGCAGCATAGGCCTGGGTTTTGCGATACCGCTCACCAAAACAATATCCTGGGCTTTATGTAAGTTTTCTTCCTGCCCGGTAAAAAAATTATAACATTTACCATATTGTATTTTTGTAAAATAAACCTGCTGTTCCGGCGATGGCTGTATTTCCGCGATCATCTTTTGTTGTGCTTCCGGCTCCAGGTCTTCCGGGCATTTGGAAACGATAATAATATGGGCTCTTTTCGCCGCGCTCCTTTGCTCCCGCAGGTTGCCAAAAGGCAGGATATAATCGTTGTAAAACGGTTGCCCATAATCGGTAATCAGGATATTAAGCCCTGCTTTTACAGAACGGTGCTGGAAGGCATCATCCAGTAATACTACATCAATTTCCGGGCGTACGGCCAGCAATGAAGGAATACCCGTCATTCTTTCTTCACACACACTTACTGCTATTTCCGGGAACTTCAGGTGAAACTGCATAGGTTCATCTCCCAATTCAAAAGCGCTGGATGCATTATCGGCCAGCTTAAAGCCCCGGCTACGGCGTTTGTAGCCCCGGCTCTGGGTACCGATATTATATTCATAACGGAGTAAACGCACCAGGTATTCTATATGCGGCGTCTTACCCGTACCTCCGGTAGACAGGTTGCCCACACAAATGACGGGAATACTGAATTGTATAGAAGAATAAAAACCGCTATCATATAAACGATTGCGCAGCCACATGATCATCCCGTACAGTATGGCAAAAGGATATAATAAAAACTTCAGCATGAAGACAAAAACAGCATTTAGGAATTAAAAACGATGAAAGCGAAATTAAAGGGAAAAAGTGAGCCGGACTTTACATTTAATTTTTTTGAATTAATGACAAAGTAAACAAAATAGCCGAAATTCGCAGCCGACAAACAATAACCCTTTCTTTCAGTCCAAAAAAGGAGACATTATGGAAGCAAATATCCAATCCATAATTGAGCAAACAGAGCACCTGATCGCTTATGGTACCGATGCCGACCTGCAATATTTTTTAGAGGAGCAAAACATTTCTGATGTAAAGGAACTGGTAGATGAACTGCCGGAGGAGGCTTCGCGTATTTTCGAAGTATTGCCGATCACCCGTTCCGTCCATGTATTCCGGATCCTGGACTTCCCTACCCAGGAGCGTATTCTTAAGAAACTTTCGGGTAAAAAAATATCGGAACTGATCAATGAATTACCGCCGGATGACCTTACCGCTTTATTCAGTGAACTACACGGCGACGCGGTAAAGAAACTCATCATCCTGCTCCCGGAAAGGGAACGAAAAGAGGCCTTAAAGCTTTTGGGCTACCAGGAAAATAGTGTGGGCCGGCTGATGACACCCGATTATGTCGCGGTAAAAAAAGACTGGACCCTCAGCCGGGTATTAGACCACATCAGGAGGTATGGTAAAAATTCCGAAACGATCAATGTCATCTATGTAATTGATGATAAAGGCGCTTTGGTAGATGACCTGCAGATCCAGAAGATTTTATTAGAGAACCCGGATACCATCGTGGAAGATATCGTGGACAGCCGCCTGGTTTCCCTGAACGCCAATGACGACCAGGAGGAAGCGGTACAAATCTTCAGGATGAACAACAGAGTCGCTTTACCGGTGGTAGACGACGCTAATATTTTGCTGGGTATCGTTACGGTTGATGACATCCTTTGGGTAGCGAACGAGGAGTATACTGAAGATATCCAGAAGATCGGGGGTACAGAAGCATTGGATGAACCTTACCTGGACACACCGATATTCGGGCTGGTAAGGAGACGTGTAGGTTGGCTGGCTATTTTAATGCTGGGCCAGATGCTGACGTTCCAGGCGATGGAGATTTTCCAGAATGATATTGAAAAGCTGGTCGTACTCTCCCTTTTTGTGCCTATGATCATTTCCTGCGGTGGCAACAGCGGCTCACAGGCTTCTACCCTGATCATCCAGGCAATGGCACTTGGCGAGATAACGATTAAAGATTGGTGGCGGGTTATGAAAAAAGAGCTGCTTTCCGGTGCGATACTTGGCTTAGTACTGGCCGTTATTGGTTTTGGCCGGATCGCGGTTGGCTATGCTATTGAACCGGTGATTTACCAGGGCATCTGGATTCCTTTATCCCTGTGTATTGCCACATCGGTATTCTTCATCGTGCTATGGGGTTCTTTATCCGGCTCCATGTTGCCCTTATTTTTAAAACGCCTGGGATTGGACCCTGCGAATAGCTCTGCACCTTTTGTAGCCACATTAGTTGATGTTACGGGGGTTTTGATCTATTTTAGCTGTGCCCTGCTTTTCCTGGGACACTACCTGTAAATAAAATTGAATTAAAATATGACTAAGATTGAAATGTACAAACTGATCGTACTTGCTCTGCTGGCAGTTGTCGCCATAGTAAGATGGGTACGTTTTTTCAGGGCGAAGAAAAAAGGCGAAGAGCACCAGTTCACCCGCTGGGAAAGCCTGAGCGTATTGATCCTGATGGGCCTGTTTGCTTACCTGACCTTCTTTTATAAGGGATAATTAAAAGATAAAATAATAAAGGCCGGCACTCTAAATGCGCCGGCCTTTATACATCAGGAAATTTATTTACCAAAGTATTTTTTCGCTAATGCTTTTCCTGCCATAGCGTAACTTTCTTCGATACGTACTCCTGTATCATAATCATATCCGCCCTGATAGCCTGTATATGACCTGCCCGGAGCTCCGGTCATCTCAATTTTCGCCACCACATTCCCATTGCTGTCAAGGATGGTAAATATAGCGTCAATAGAAGCATTTCTTCTTTGAACGACTACATTATATCCCGGTTCGGTAAAAGTAGTGTGCATGATCAAGGTATAAGCGGCACTTGAATTGAGTTGCACATTCCGCGAGTATTTATTAAACAGTTCTTCAAAAGTTGGTTCAAAGCGTTTTTTGCGATCCGCGATCCAGGAGGCCTTCCAGCGGTCCCCTTTCCCCGCTTCCTTTTTATTTTGCTCCTCTACTTTTTTTGAAACGTAAGCGGCCTCTTCCAACTTACCAACGCTCATCGGGCTGTAAACGTACTCCATCTTTAAACCGGAGATACCACTTAACGCTTTTACATCTCCTTCCAGCACTTTGAATTTTTGTGCCTGTGCCGCCGGAACGATCAAGAGTAACAGGGTCGCTAATCCCAATAGGGTCAAAACTTTTTTCATAAAAAGGAAATTTTTAAATTTCTATAGTGCTAATGTATATAAATTTTACAATTTCTCATTATTGATATGGCGATCCTTATCCCTTTTTGTTTTCTTTTCCATGTTCCTTTTAAAGGCTTCCTGGAGGTCTACGCCGGTCTGATTAGCCAGGCAAATCAAGACCCACAGCACATCTGCCATTTCATCACCCAGGTCTTTACCCTTATCACTTTCTTTGAAGGATTGCTCGCCAAACTGGCGCACCATAATACGGGATAATTCCCCGACCTCTTCCATAAGGATACCCAGGTTCGTCAGTTCATTAAAGTAACGTACCCCTATCGTTTTGATCCATTCATCCACCTGTTGCTGCGCTTCCGCGATGCTTATCTGTTGTGACATTGTATTATTTTTTGTTTTGAAGACAATATTGCTCCAGCTTATCGGTAAAGGCTTTGAGCATTTCTATTTCTACGTGTTCCATTACCACGATCTTGTACCAATTGGCTGCACCTTCATGGGTATCGGGTACCAGTCCAAATTCTTCAGCCAAGCTTAGCGGCATATCTGCAGCGCGGATGGTAATGATATTCATTTTAGGATGCCGGTAATAACGTACGCCGCAGAGGTCTAAATGAAAGCAACAACGATCGGTACGGTACAGTAAGGTATTTAACTTTTCCAGCCAGCCATAAGGGCCATAAGTTTTCAGGATCATCCATACCGCGATGGCATTCGCCCCGGACCTGCTGCCACAAAGGGTGATATCCATCCCGTTCACGTATTGCGCTTCCTTTGTATACACATTATTGATTAGGCCTTTCCGGGCCAGGAAGACACCGGTACCATAAGGCGCCTGCAACATTTTATGCGCATCAAGGGTTATGGAAGATACATTGGGATTTTTAAATCCAACATTATGTTCCCCCTCCACTAAGGGATAAATAAATCCACCAAATGCGCCATCCATATGGATCTTAAAATGTAGCTCATGCTGTGCTAATATATGGGCATAATCATCCGGGTTATCAATGCTACCAAACATGGTCGTGCCTATATTGGCAATCACAATAACATATTTTATACCCAGGCTCTTTTCTGCTGCAACAATCGCTTCCAAAGCAGCCAGGTCAATATACCGGTCATTCATGTCCACCGGTACACTGCGGTGTTTTATTTGTAAAAGGTTCGCCGCCTTGGCTACAGAATAGTGTGTATCTTCCGAAGCCAGCAGCAAGATTTCTTCCGGCTGCGCCTGGTACTCATTCCGGAACAAATTACGGTACATCCATACGGCCTGTATATTAGCTTCTGTACCACCCGAGGCGATGTAACCGTCACAGGCATTTTCCTCCGCGTTAAAAATATCTTCGCTCAGCATCTGGATCACCTCGCGTTCTATAGCCTGGGTACCGGCAAAATAATGTTCCGATTCGCCTAAAGTATGACACCCGATATGATTAGGATTCTGTACAATCGCCTGTAAGAAAGGGGCATCTTTTAAAAAGGTAGCCTGGTCGTAAAAGACTTTACTGTCGAGCTTTGAGGCCGGTATGCCTAAAGAGGTTTTATGCTTAAAATCTATATTGTGTTCTAGTGCTGCGCTAATCTGGCTTTGTTGTTCCTGCGGGTCTAATTTAACCCAGTGCCTCATGGAATGATAATGCTTCATGCGCACAAAGTTACCTACTAAAAGAGGCACGGTAAAATAAAAAGAATATGATTTTGGTCATATTCCTTTTACTTGTGCTCATACACAGTCCCCTTTCTTTTAATGGCCTTTTAGCTTCCGCAGGCAATGTAGCAGAGCGGTAGCCCGTCAATGATTTCAGGAGCTTCATCAGTCCCTTCAAAAAATATGTGATCGCCCAGTTCCTTATTGACCTGTTGGTTGTGCACTTTTCTTAAAAATTCTGAAGCGGTAAAGTACTCGCCATTATCAGCCTGCAACCTGGCAACTATTTCTACCTGATACATCCCATCTTCACTATTGTCTTCATCAAAAACATCGCCTTCATCTATCAGTGTTTCATTAGCTAAAAGATCTTCCGCTTTACTGATCCAGGCTTCATATTGAACATTCAGCTCCGGAACATTAAAGACAATTTCATCCGGATGCCACCGGTCATCATTTTTATAAATGCGTTTTTGATAATCACTTATTTCCCGGTTAAATGCTTCAGGATCTTCGTATGCTTTTTTTGTAAAGCTCCAGGCAATATCATTTAGTGTCATATAGTATTGATTTTGTAGGATAATATTAGGGCTTTCTGCAGGAATAAGATTGTTAAAAAACATTTACTGCCAGGCAATGAAAATGCTTATAATAACATCAGCAGGAAAAACACTAATAATGACGCTATGAACACATACCAGCTTCCTTTTGTTTTGCTGGCAGCATAGGTAATCGCATTAAAGCAACAGGTCATAAAACCAATTATCATAATTAGTAAATGTTGCCCTAGCGATGGCCTTACCGTAAAATAATAGCAATCCACCAAGGTGTAATGATGCAATCCGAAAGCAGGAACAATATCGTTTTGCCTTGTTTTGGCTTTATCTTGTTCCCGGATATAAAACAGGACTTCTTTATTTACTTTCGGAACCGGTTTTAATAGACTCAATGTACCGTTACCCACACTTTTAAAACGGCTTTTGTATTGCTGTAAATGCAGTATATAAACCGGGATCCTGTTGCTTGATTTTTTAATTTGTGTAACGGTGCCTTGTATTGGCTGCAGCGCATTATAAACAGCGGCTATCTTAAAAATAACATAGAACCAGAATAATAAAGTTGCGCACAGGCTGAAATAAAACAATTTTCTTTTACGCATATAAAATACTATCTGAAAGCAGCGCTAAGATAATCAAAAAACCGGGGTGAAGTATTGCACTGGCTTTAAAGTAAGAAAGCGCTCTTTATTGAGCATTAGGCTCAAACAAGACCATAGCTTCGCGGAAAGATTTTACAATTTCATCATTACATAAATTACCGATACTTCCTTCATGTGTGTGCCTCAAGGTACCTGAAAAACGAAAATCACCTTGCTCAATTTGCGCGGCCACCTGTTGATAGGCCTCCCGGAAAGGAACACCATCCAGAACCAGTTGATTCAGCACTTCTACACTGAAAATATAGCGGTAGCGTTCCTCTTCAATGACGTTATCTTTCACCTGTAGTTCTGCCATCATTAAATGCGTCATTTGCAGGCAATCCATTAATGTATCAATTGCCGGAAAAAGTATTTCTTTAGTCAGCTGTAATTCCCTGTGGTAACCGCTGGGCAGATTAGCCAATAATAGATTGAGTTCATTGGGTATGCTTTGTAAGCGATTGCATTTACCACGGATCAATTCAAATACATCCGGGTTTTTCTTATGCGGCATAATACTACTTCCTGTCGTCAGCGCTTCCGGAAACGAAATGAATCCGAAGTTCTGGCTGAGGTATAGGCAACAATCCATAGATAAGCGGGCCAGGCTTGCTGCAATAGCAGCAATAGCATTGGCTACAAATTTTTCCGTTTTACCACGGCTCATTTGTGCATACACACTGTTCCAGTGCAGGGTTTCAAAACCCAGCAATTCCGTAGTTCGTTTACGGTTGAGCGGGAAAGAGGAACCATAGCCCGCTCCGCTGCCCAATGGATTCTTATTACACATTTTATAGGCGGTGAACAACAGTGATACATCATCAGCGAGGCTTTCCGCGTAAGCACCCAACCACAATCCCACGGAAGAAGGCATGGCTACCTGTAAATGGGTATAACCGGGAATCAAGATATGCTTATATTGATTACTCTTTTCAATCAACAGCTCAAACACTTTACTGAGTTCGGACTTAAGCTCCAGGCAAGCATCTTTCAAAAACAATTTGATCGCTACAGCGACCTGGTCATTCCGGCTACGGCCACTGTGGATCATTTTTCCAATATCCCCTATCCTTCGCGTCAGCAACAACTCTACCTGGGAGTGTATGTCTTCTACACCAGGCTCTATCTCAAATTGCCCGGCTTCTATTTCAGACGCGATCTTCTTTAAGCCCTCAATAGCTGTAGCGGCCTGTTCCGGTTGCATCAGGCCTGATTCTCCCAACATCTGCACATGCGCTATAGAACCCTGTACGTCGTACCGGGCAAGCTGCAAGTCAAAGTCTAGGTCTTTACCTATGGTAAAACGTTCCACCTGCGCCGCGACAGCCGTATTTTCTTTTTGCCATAATTTATTCATAGTACGTTTGTGCTTTTTCTAATAAAGAAATATATCCTGCCACACCGGCGCTTATCTCCTCCAGGTAAATAAATTCATCTGCGGTATGGGAGCGGGCGCTGTCTCCCGGCCCCATCTTCAATGCGGGGAAAGGCATTAAAGCTTTATCGCTGGTCGTAGGTGAGCCATAGTAGGTTTTACCCAGGGCTATACCCGCCATTACCAAGGGATGCTCCAAAGCAATGGCAGTCGGTCGTAAGCGCATACTTCTTGCCTTTATTGCACTCTTCATATGCTGTTGGAGAAAATCTAAAAACACTTCTGGTTGGTATAACTCATTTAAGCGCACATCAATCACAAAATGGCAAACTTCCGGCACCACATTGTGTTGTTGATTCTCCGTATCAATTACGGTCACCGTAGCCTTGACCGGTCCCAGGAAAGTACTGACCTTTTCCAACTTCAACCCAGACAGAAAACAGATATCTTGCAAAGCAATGTAAATCGCATTTACACCCTCCCCCCTTGCTGCATGCCCGGCTTGTCCCTTAGCATAAGCATCAATTACCAGTAAACCTTTTTCCGCCACCGCCAGCTGCATTAAGGTCGGCTCTCCAACAATTCCCGACCAGTTGTTACCTTTATCATAACCGGTATATGCCGCAAAGACGGGATTATTCAATAACATTTCTATACCGCCACTTCCGCTAATCTCTTCTTCCGCACTTGCGACAAGTACAAGATTAAAGGGCAGGTTTTCGTTTTTGTAATAATACACAAAGGTCATTATCAGGCTTACCAAGGCGGCTCCGGCATCATTGCTACCCAGACCATAAAGCTTCCCCTCTTTGATCAGAGGCTGAAACGGATCTAATGTATAAGCGCTATTCGGCTTTACTGTATCCTGATGTGAATTCAATAAGATGGTAGGTTTGGCCACATCAAAGCATTCATTCCTCGCAATGATATTATTCCCGATCTGTATCGTTTTAATCTCCCGTTGTTCCAGGAACTCCCTGATCAATGCCGCGCTATTTTCTTCAGCCCTACTGAAAGCCGGTGTGGCAATCAACTGCTGCAACAAACTTAAAGCCTCTCCCTGTAACAATGCAATATCAGCTATCATAAAACAATCTTAGTTCCGCAGCTACCTGCGATCAAACCTTTCAGATCTTTTGCCTCCCCGATATATACTGCCGCAACGCCATCTTTCAATGCCTGGAAAGCATTATCCAGCTTGGGGATCATGCCGGCAAATATCTTTTCTTCTTGCTTCAATATTTTATAATAAGCTTTATCCAGCTTATGTATCACACTGTCTTCATCATTCACGTCCAGAAGTACCCCGGTTTTCTCGAAGGTATAGATCAGTTTGGTGAAATAATCATGTGATAGCGCTTTAGCGATCTCCTGGGCTATCGTATCCGCATTGGTATTGAGCAACTGTCCCTGCTCATCTATAGTGATGGGCGCGATAACAATCGTTCCAAAGGTATCCAGTAAAGCGACCAGCTTCTCTATATTCACCGCATCAATATCTCCAACAAAACCGTAGTCTGTAGCTGAATCCCGCTTATGCGCTTCTATAATATCCCCATCAGCGCCACTGATTCCCAGTGCATCACAATGGTTCGCATGCAGCCGGGCCACAATACTTTTATTAATATAACCCGCATACACCATAGTGACGATTTTCAATGTTTCATCATCAGTAATCCTCCGGCCTTCGACCATCTGCTGCGGTACTTTTAATTGTGCTGCCAGCTCTGTCGCCAATTTTCCGCCACCATGCACCAGGATTTTTTTGCCTTCAATGGCCGCAAAGTCTTTTAAAAAATCCTGCAACAAGGTGTCATCATTAATAATATTGCCTCCTATTTTCACTACTCTAATCTGCTCCATAATTTGATTTTAAAATTTCTGCTAAAACAGCCTGTGCCGCCCATACGCGGTTAGCCGCCTGCTGGGTAACCCTGCTATTTGCGCCATCCAAAACAAAGTCACTTAATTCTATATTCCGGCGTACCGGCAGGCAATGCATTATTTTTGCATTATTGGTAATGGCCAAAGCTGCCTCGTCCAACATCCAGTCATTAGTGACTGCCGGAATTGTACCATATTCAGTATAGGCACTCCAGTTTTTGACGTAAACAATATCGGCATTTTCCAATGCTTCCCGCTGATCATAAATAACCGGGGCTCCCTGTACAAATTCCGGAGCCAATTCATAACCTTCCGGATGTGTGATAACCAGGTCGACCTCATCCCAGGCATTGGCCCATTGCGCAAAACTATTGGCGACACATTGCGGCAAGGGTTTAATATGAGGTGCCCAGCTTAATACTACTTTAGGCTTTGGGATATGCAGCTCTTTGATCGTTACCAGGTCGGCCAAGGATTGTAAAGGGTGTAAGGTAGCGCTTTCCAGGCTCAGCACTGGTACAGTAGCGTACTTTATAAAACTATTCAATACGGTTTCTGCATAATCGCTCAGGCGATCTTCCAGGCCCGGGAAAGTACGGATGGCCAGCACATCAAAATAATGGCTCAATACCGGCACGGCATCTTTAATATGCTCCACAGAGCTCCCATTCATAATAGCACCTTCTTCCAGCTCCCAGGACCAGCCTTCAGAACCAATATTAAAAACAACCGGCTTCATTCCTAATTGTTCTGCTGCGATCTGTGTACTTATCCGGGTACGCAGACTGGGATTCAGAAACAATATCCCGATCCGTCTTCGTGCGCCTAAACCCAGGTCCCGCCAGGGATCTTGTTTATAAGCCAAGGCTTTTTCTATCATCCTTTCAATGGATTGAGATAAACTCAAACCCGGGATAGCCACATCAGCAACAGCAGTAAATTTTTTCATTGTTCTATTAATTCAATAATATTTTTAAGGGTTCAGGTCATCAATGGCCGCCTGTAAAGCCTGCAAAAAGTTGTCCGCAATCTCCTGGTTGATTGACATCGCCGGCAATAAGCGAATCACTTTGGGTCCAGCGTCTCCTGTCAGTATCCTGTACTCCCTGAAAAGATGTTGCTTCAAATTACCTAAGCGCTCCGGTACATCAAAACCGATCATCAATCCCTTACCACGAACGGCTTCGATGCCTTTAATTTGTTTTAAAGCCTGCAGCAGGTAAGCTCCTACTCTCGTCGCATTGTTTAGCAAATCTTCCTGCTCCATAGTTTCGATCACGGCCAATGCCGCTGCACAGGCGAGGTGATTGCCACCGAAAGTAGTACCAAGCATACCATATTGTGCCTTGATGTTCGGGGCGATTAACAGGCCGGCAACCGGGAAGCCGTTCCCCATGCCTTTAGCCATCGTATAAATGTCGGCCTGTACTCCGGCATGGTCCAAGCTAAAAAATTTTCCGGAACGTCCAAAACCACATTGGACTTCATCAGCTATAAACACTACATTATAAGTATCACAAAGGTCCCGGATCGCCAGCAGCATTTCGTCAGACGAGACATGAATGCCCCCTACACCCTGTATGCCCTCTATGATCACTGCCGCAATTTCATTCCCATTTGCAACGAAGTATGTTTTCAATGCCTCTATATCATTAAAAGGCAAAAACACTACATTTTCTGTTTCGTTTACTGGAGCAGTATATTTAGTATTATCTGTTGCTGCTACAGCTAATGAAGTGCGGCCATGAAATGCATTTTTAAAGGCAACTATTTTCTTTCTGCCGGTATGAAAAGAGGCCAGCTTAAGCGCATTTTCATTGGCTTCAGCGCCGCTGTTACATAAGAATAGGCGATAATCCGGCTTGCCAGAAATTTGCGCTAACTTTTCGGCCAACTCTGCCTGCAATTCATTAATAACAGCATTGGAATAGAAAGCTATCTTATCCATTTGCACGCTAATTCTTTGTTTCCAGTGTGGATGTCCATGTCCTATACTGATCACGGCATGACCGCCATAAAGATCTAAAAATGCCTGGTCCTGTTCATCATAAACATAACTGCCATTCGCTTTTACAATATTCAAATCCATCAAAGGATATACATCAAATAGTTTCATTTTCTTCCTTTTAAAAATAAGATGCCTTTAATAATAGCCCGGCCTTTTCTTCCAGGTCAAACATCAGGTTCATATTCTGTACCGATTGCCCTACCGCACCTTTCAACAAGTTATCAATGGCGACATGAATGACCAGGTTATCTTCCTCTTGCTCCAGCTGCAACAGGCAACGATTTGTATTCACCACCTGTTTGAGATGGATCGGCTGATCACTACAATGTACAAAAGGATGCTCCGCATAAAAATCGGCATACTGTTTTTTAATTTCGTTCAATGGCACGGGTACTTTAACCTGCGTGCTTATAAAAATTCCGCGGGCAAAATCACCTCTCCAGGGCACGAAATGTATCGCTGATTTTTCAAGTCCGGGCTGTAGTTTACTTAAAGTCTTCGCTACTTCATCCAGATGCTGATGTACGAGCGTTTTATAAGCTTGTATATTGTTTTGACGCCAACTAAAATGGGATGATCTGGACAACGATTGTCCCGCGCCGGTACTGCCTGTTATGCCTGTAGTATAAATATCCTGAACCTGGCAATGTGCTAACAAAGGCAGTAAAGACAATTGAATAGCTGTGGCAAAGCAACCTGGATTAGCGATTGCCTTAGCTGTCTTAATTGCGTTTTTATTTATTTCCGGCAACCCGTAAATAAAGTTCCTTTTACCATCAAGAGTACCAGCATCGACCCTGAAATCATTGGTCAGATCAATAATTTTTATTTTATCACTAATATTATTGTCCGATAAAAAAGCCCTGGATTCACCATGTCCTAAGCACAAAAACAATACATCAATTTCCTGCTGTATTTGATCCGTAAAACAGAGCTCACTTAAGCCATCAAGATCATCATGAATGCTTGCGATTGGCTTCCCTGCATTGCTCCGGCTATGTATAAAAACTATTGCTACGGCAGGATGTCCTAATAAAACCCGGATCAATTCACCGCCCGTATAGCCAGCTCCTCCTATAATACCTGCTTTAATTTGCTTCATGAGGTATTGTATTTTTTGCCTGGTGCAGACTATTCCATATTTTCACCTGGTTCCCAAAAATGGTACTGAATCCTCTTACATCATTACCGGTATATCCTTCATTCTTCTCGCCATATTGCCCGAATGCAGCCCCCATAAGATCGTTGACCGATTCAATGCCTATAACCTGGAAGCGATAAGGATACAACTGAACGAATACCTTGCCGGTGACCACTTTCTGGCTCTGCTCGAAAAAGCTTTCTATATCGCGCATCACAGGATCCAGTATCTGGCCTTCGTGCAGCCAGTTAGCATAGAACTGCGCCAGGGAATCTTTCCAGCTCAATTGCCATTTAGTTAATACATGTTTTTCCAGGGTATGATGTGCTTTTAAGATCAGCATCGGTGCCGCGGCTTCAAAAGCAACCCGGCCCTTTATCCCGATGATCGTATCACCGACATGGACCTCTCTTCCAATAGCGTAGGCACTTGCGATTTGCTGCAAGGCCTGTATTGCAGCCACCGGATGTTGATAGCGCATTTCATTCAAACCGGTTAATTCACCGTTTTCAAAATGCAATACAATTTCTTCCGTTCCTGTTTTTGTACAAGCCGAAGGCCAGGCCTCTTCCGGGATCATTCCTTTACTGCTCAACGTTTCCTTTCCCCCAATGCTTGTTCCCCACAAACCTTTATTGATACTATAAGCAGCCTTTTCAAAATTCATCTGAACACCTTTCTTTTGCAGGTACTCAATTTCTTCCTGCCGGCTCAACTCATGATCCCTGATCGGCGTAATGATCTCGATGCCCGGGATCATCTGGTGGAAAATCATATCAAAACGAACCTGGTCATTTCCGGCACCGGTACTCCCATGAGCTACGGCATCCGCATCCAGTAGCCTGGCATGTTTAGCGATCTCCACCGCCTGGCATAAGCGCTCCGCACTCACACTCAAGGGGTAGGTGTTATTCTTCAGGCAGTTGCCGAAAACCAGGTATTTGACAATACCGTGGTAATAATCCTGCACGGCATCCACAGTAGTATGTGTAGCTACACCAAGGGTATAAGCATGCTGCTCGATTTGCTTTAGTTCATCAGTAGTAAAGCCTCCTGTATTGACCAGTACGCTATGTACCTCGTAGCCCAGGTCCTCACTTAAATATTTAGCACAATAACTGGTATCTAATCCACCACTGAATCCCAGGACAATTTTTTGTTTCATTGTTTGCATATTTTTCATGGTTT
>Ga0256900_1000279_pt1 | contig 17387 bp, 15 predicted proteins | sample MC6MC0688MT_FD_190190 | JGI IMG/M metagenome (GOLD analysis project Ga0256900, IMG submission 190190) | Metatranscriptome of enriched soil aggregate microbial communities from Iowa State University, Ames, United States - MC6-MC0688-MT... | ecosystem: Environmental > Terrestrial > Soil >... | reverse complement strand
TAATTGCTCATTTAAGGTGAGCGCGCTATTAATAGTGCCGAGTTGATACAGTAAATGCAGCATTTCTGTAGCGCTTCTATAGCCAAACTCAGCGCCAAGTTTTCTTAACTCCTTAAAGAACTGGAGCAGGGCTTCATGAATATGCGCTGCTTTCTGGGGCAATTGTTTTGCCAAAGATTGGTTGCAGCAATTGGTGATCAACCTTTCCCCATCAGTTACGGATAAACGTCGCCAGTATGCTTATACAAGTTTTGATTAACCAGTAGTTGTTATTTAGGGCGTGCCCCCTGCCCTGTTTCAATTATTGATTATTTGGCGGGCAGGGGTCGGGCTACTGTGGGGTGCGCTGCGCTCCCGTGCTTTGCACCGGCTCCCTAAGGTCGCCGCCCGCCGTATCCCTCACGCGAAGCCAGTTTCACAACAGCATCCGGCTTGCCTGCAAAAACTGGCACAGCCGTGTATCTATTTAGCTTTGTTTCCTATAAAAATTGATTGTGTGTTACACCCAAAACCTTGTATTTTATGTATCTTTAGGCTTGCATAATCTAATTTGAAAAAACTAAATTTGCTCCTATGACAACATATACTGCTATGCCGAACCACAAAGTACACGAAGGCCGCAACATTAAACGCTTCCGCGAGATGCTGGGTATAAAACAAGATGCCCTGGCTTTTGACCTTAACATGAGCCAGCAGGCCATATCCTTACTGGAGCAGAAAGAAACGATTGATACTCCCCTACTTCAAAAAATATCTGCCCTATTGAAGATACCGGTGGAGGCGATCCAGAATTTTGATGAAGAACAGGCGGTGAATATTATTGCAAATACTTTCAACGATAGTGCAATGTTGAATGCAATTAATCACAATCCTACATTTCATCCCATTGACAAGTTAGTTCAACTTCATGAAGAAAAGATAGCCTTATATGAAAGGATGCTGAAAGAGAAGGATGAGATGATGGCGAGATTGGAGCAACTGATTCATAGCAGGTAGTTTTTTATTTAGGGCGTGCCCCTGCCCTATTTGTTGTTGATATTTTAGCGGGCAGGGTCGGGCTATTCGCTGCTACTCCGCCACAAAATCCAAGCTGCAAAGGCTTCAGCGGGGTATCCGCTGCTATCCCTCACGCGGGGATACAACGTATATATAAGCGAATTGTAAATGCATGGCAAGTGTTTACAATTCAACCTCTGTGTCTTCTCAAAACCAGTCTCAAACAACTATATTTTTGAAAGTGTGGCGGGTGTTGCAATAATGTTGATGGGCTCAGTTGAGGTGCTCAGTAGCGGACTCAAACCGAAAATCATGCTCGCGATTGATTTTCGGGGTCCTTTTTGCGCTACTTTTTGGACAAGCAAAAAGTAGCAGAAGAACTACTTAATGCGCAATCATTAAATAGCCGGCCGCCGGGTATTGTTTCCTACATAAATCCGCTGTGTTTTACACCAAACAGCTTGTATTTTATGTATCTTTAGGTTTGCAAAATCTAATTTGAAAAAACTAAATTTGCTCCTATGACAACACATACTGCTATGCCGAACCACAAAGTGCACGAAGGCCGCAACATTAAACGTTTCCGCGAAATGCTGGGTATAAAGCAAGATGCCCTGGCTTTTGATCTCAACATGAGCCAGCAAGCCATATCCTTGCTCGAGCAGAAAGAAACGATCGATACTCCCCTACTTCAAAAAATATCTGCCTTATTGAAAATACCGGTGGAGGCGATTCAGAATTTTGATGAAGAGCAAGCGATCAGTGTTATAGCGAATACTTTTACAGATAGTTTCAATAATAGTTCTAATGCTTTTGCATACAACAATAATTGCACTTTCAATCCGATTGATAAAATGGTGGAGTTGTATGAGCGTATGCTACAGCAGCAAAGGGAAATGATTGATGAGTTAAAGAAACTAGTGGAAAGAAAATAATATTTTTATTTAGGGCGTGCCCCTGCCCTGCCGGCTGTGCGCAGGTGGCTATACTTCATGGCAAGGGCAGGGTCGGGCTACTGTGGGGTGCGCTGCGCTTCCGTGCTTTGCACCGGCTCCTTGCAGTCGCCGCCCGCCGTATCCCTCACGCATACAAGCTTCACAATATTTTCCAGCTTATCTACAAAATATTCAGCAATTAAAAACGGGGTTTTCCCCGTTTTTTTATTTAGCCATTTTTGTATCCTTGTAGTCTTAAAAAAGTAGGGTTTTCCAGTATTGCAAGATTTGTTTTTGTTAATTAGCTTTGTAGCTAAAGAGTAGAAGATGCTGCCTGAGTAACTCCTAAGTAAAAAAAGGAATAAAAAACGGTTTTTTTCCGTTTTTTGGCAAAAAATGATTATTATTTTCACATTACTTTTTATTTAAACAACATAACTAAAAACGAAATAACAATGATTGATATAAACTCGATGGATCAAGGACAAGTATATATGCTTTATCAGATTTTTAAGAATATTGAATCAGATCTTGAACAAAAAGGAGAAAGAAGTCTCGAACAAAATCAAAAACTTGCTAACACAAAAGCTCAATTATTGATAATTGAGACTTGGGCAAATAATAAAATGGCAGAAAACTTACATTGGACTAAAGAAGAAATTTTATTAAAATTCGGACATCAGCCTACTTTAATTATGGAGTTTCATCCTGGTTCTGCAGGTTACAAGCTATTTGGAAAAGAAGTTGTGGGGAATGTTGAATTTTCTGACGAAGAATTAACTGACGCATTGCTAAATATTCAAAACAAAACTGAGAGAAAAGCTAGTACTATTCGCTTTAAAAGAATTCCAGAAATGACAGAACATGAAATCTCAACAGAAGACCTTTTCCAATTAGGCGGAAGAAGATAAAATCATTGAACATTTAAATGTTTGTATTGGTGATTTTTGGTGCATCTAATAATGGAATATTTTTAAATGAAGCAAAGAGAAGGCTTTTCAGGCACTCATATTTCAATACTTACATTTATTTGACGATCTGGAACTCCTAATTTTTTAGATATCTATATAGCCCAAAAACCTTGCCTTAAATTAAGTAATTTTGTTCAAAAATTGTAAGGGAAGAGGTAAACTTCATACATTCAATGAAAGAAAGGAAGTATATACGAGATGGAAGAGCTCCAATCCCTGAAAAAGAATCTACATCAAGGGTAATGAGCGCTATTAAAGCGACCAATACAAAACCCGAGTTGATGTTAAGGAAAGAATTATGGGCTAACGGCGCAAGAGGTTATCGTATACACTGGAAAAAGGTACCTGGGCGACCTGACATAGCATTTCCGAAAAAGAAGCTGGCTATTTTTGTAAATGGCTGCTTTTGGCATAAATGTCCTTCCTGTAAACCAGCATTACCGAAGTCAAACACTGGCTTTTGGAACGAGAAGTTCGAGAAAAATGTGCGAAGAGATAAGCAGAAGATCGAACAACTTGAGGACATGGAATGGAAAGTAATAACGGTGTGGGAATGTCAGATCAAAACAGAGCTTAAAGAACAAGTAAAAGAAATAATATCAAAACTACAATGAACGACATCTCAAATGCATATAATCTGGCGCAAAGAGCCATATCTGATCTTAAAACGGCTATTCATAGCATTTTATCCTTAAAACCAGAAGGGTTGTCAAATGCTGAGCTCGGAAGATCATTAGGTATCTATCATGGCCATAGTGGACAACATGAAGGCCATATATCTCGGGTATTACTTGAGCTCATGAGCTCGGAAGGTATTATTGAACAAAATGGGAAAACTAAAAAATGGTCTCTGAAAAACATATAGATATTATTCCATCTGTTATAGATTTCTTTTGCGGTGCAGGTGGATTCTCTGAAGGTTTTCGGCAGCAAGGTTTCCATATTGTTCAAGGAATAGATAGCTGGGAACCTGCTATACGTACCTTTAATCATAACTTTAAGCTGAACTGTACTACTAAAAATATTCTTGATTTTGAGCATGCAATTGAAGAGATCGAGGCGTTACCTGACACGGACGTAATCATCGGAAGCCCTCCCTGTGTTACTTTCTCTAGTTCAAATAAGTCTGGAAAAGCAGATAAGTCTAAGGGGGTTCGCCTTACGGAGGTATTTTTACGAATAGTCGCCGTTAAGAAGTATAAACCAAATTCAAGATTGAAAGCTTGGTTCATGGAAAATGTGTCGAACTCAGTTAATTATTTAAATGATTATTACACTTTTGCTGATCTTAACTTAACGGATTGGGCAAAGAAGCATAAGCTAAGCCCCAATAAAAAAGCGATTGTGCTTAAAAACAATCAGCCGGTCATTAATTCTGCAGATTATGGATCACCACAAATAAGAAAGAGGGCTATCTCAGGCGAATTTATTGGAAAGGACAAGCTTCTGATCCCTGCTCCTACATATCAGCCACAAGATCAGGAGGGCGATCTGCCCCAATATATAACTGTCGGTCTTGTAAAAAGTGGACTACCTTCCCCTAATAGTAGTCCTTCACACGCCCTTATAACTGACCCATTATACAAAGATATACAGATCAAGTCCTCGGATCTATCTGATCATTTTTATGACAATGGTCTATATGAATGTGAGTGGAAACAATCAAAGTTCTTGAAAGTGAATCATCCTTACATGGGCCGAATGTCTTTTCCCGAGGCCAATGATAGACCTAGCAGAACTATAACTGCCACTAAGATAGGTACATCACGAGAAGCGATCATCTATCGATCTGAATATAATAGAAAAGGAGATGGAGAATATAGAACACCTACTATAAGAGAATCTGCTTGTATGATGGGATTTCCGATCACGTATCAATTTTTAGGAACAGAGGGTGTAAAATGCAGACTTATTGGAAATGCTGTATGCCCTTCTGTAAGCCGGGCATTTGCTAAACTTACTAGACGTGAATTAGGGTTAAATGCTATCGATTCCCCTCAGGTCATGTTGCAACCAGATCTCGACGGAGTTGAGAACCTTAATTCGTTCAAGCCAAAATCCTTTAATAAACCACCTAGAAGGAATAAAGGCTCCCGGTTTAGGCGCCATCCCTTTAAAGACGGAAATATTACTGTAACACTGTCCAACTATGATATCGATAAAAACGAAAAAACGATCTCAAAGTGGATGACTTCTGTTCAATATGGTAATGGTGAGGGTTTCCCCACGTACAGTTATCCTGATAATTATTTTAGAAAACTCGAACCATTGATAGCCAGTATACCTAAAGGTGATACTTTTCTTAAGATCATAAACAATGGGTTCACTGAAAAGATCGGTAATAAGATAACCCTTCAGGAAATGTATGAAACCCAACGATCCAAAACTGGTCTTTTAGAACCCACAAGATTAATAGAAGAAGTTGGTTACTTGATCGATCAATTAGATATCCAAAAAGAGGTATACGATCAGAGCGATCATGTGGTATTTAATAATAAAGGGAGCATACCTGTAAAACAACTTTTTGCTTTATACGCTATAAATAAAATATCATCAACCGCAAATAACTAACTTATGGAAAGAGGTAAAAGGATAGAATATTTTGAGAATCTTAAGAAAAACAACAAGTCCATTGGAAGTATGGACATCTGGTATAAAAATGGTCGAGAGCCTTTTCAAGTTTATGAAATAGATCTTGATTTTTTAGTATTCAATAGATACAATGGTAGGATCGCTAGTTTCGTAAAATCATATGAAACACAAACAGGAAAAGAGTTAGATGCAACAAAGCCTGAGGATGTCAAGGTCATAGAAGATTTTTTATGGAATTCTAATTTAGCAAGCAATAAAGCTACTGAGAAAAGCATCACCGATCAGGGGCAACTAAAGTATGGGATCGTTACAAAAGATGGAGTAATTATTGATGGCAATAGAAGAGCGATGATCTTAAAAAAGGTATACGAAAATAATTCTCCTCGTTATTTTAGAGCTATTGTATTGGACGAAACAATAGATGAAAATCCTAAGGAAATAATGCGCCTTGAAACTACTTTCCAAATGGGCGAGGACGCAAAAGTGGATTACAATGCTATAGAAAAATATCTTAAATGCGAAGATCTTAAAAAGTATGGCTTTACTGAAAAGGAAATAGCCACTATGATGGGAGAATCTACGGAAACGCCAATTAAAGAATATCTTTCTATCATGAGCTTAATGAACGATTATTTAGACAAGCTTGGGTATAATGGTATTTATACAAGATTAGATAAGACTGAGGGCGCTTTTGTCGATCTCAATGCTTATTTAGATAGATATTCAAATAGCCGCTCAAAGTTAATACAATGGAAGTATGATGAAAGTGACTTAAATGATCTAAAACTGATATATTTTGACTACATAAGAGGTATATATAATAGTAAAAAAGGCAGTGATAGTGGCGATTCAAAAGACTATCGTTTCATTGGACAAACGAGTAAAAAAGGCAGCTTCTTTGCAAAGCAAGATGTTTGGGAAAAATTTAGAGACCGCCATTTTAAAGGCATTGATGAGCTTAGGGAAAATGAACTTAGCATAGAACAATTAAGAGAGCAGAACCCAACACAGAACCTAGATGAATTACTTAAAAATAGAGATTTGGCATGGGCCGCTCAAGCTGATCCTATTCTTAAAAAGAATATGGGTATTGGCCGAGAAGCATTAGATAATACGAATAAACAAAATGAACCTTTGGAATTATTGCTTAGTGCTAAAGGAAAGTTGGAATCAATAAATATAGAATCAAAGGCTTTTTTAGAAGATGAGAATGTATTTACCATGGTTGACGAGCTTAGAAAACTAACTGAATTATTCAAAACGACTATTAAAAGTCACCAAAAAGCAACTAAGTAAGAAAGGTCTTTATGAACAATTCAGTCGAATTAAACATTGACGAAGCCAAACGGGAATTTATCATCTCAGGGAATACTGAGAAGATAGCCCAACATCACCGTGCTAAATATTATTTTTTAGATTTTCTAAAAGCAACCTTTTATCCGACAGGAGAGATTACTATACCTTACCCAGAAAATGAGCGTGAGCAGTATCTAAAAAAAATACAAGATTCGTTAGAAAAATATGGAATAGAACAGATAGATTCTCAAAAAATAAAAGAAGTCCTTGACCATTACTATACAGAAAAGCTGAACTTTAAGCAATTCAGTGATAAAGCTAGAAAGATATGGGATAATGAGATAGATATACCTGACTTTGGATCATTTAAAGATGCAATTGTGGCGCATTTACCTAATAGGATCTTGTATGACAAACAATTATTAGCTGCCTTTCACTTAGCATTTGCCCAAAATGCTTGCAATTTTTCAGTACCCGGAGCCGGAAAAACATCTGTAGTCTATGCGGCATATGCTTATCTTAAAAATTTGCCGAAGGACCATCCCAAATATGTGAACAAACTTCTCATTATAGGACCTTTGAGCTCATTTGGCCCTTGGGAAGATGAATATCAGGAATGTTTTGGTACCAAAGTAATATCAAAAAGACTTTCTGGAGGAGTATTGCCTAGTGAAAGGGAAAGATATCTTCTTACGGTCGATCACATAGATAAAGTACCCGAGCTTACTTTAATGTCTTATCAAAGTGTACCTTATAATCTTGCCAATCTGAAACATTTCTTACAGAGAAAAGATATAAAGGCAATGGTAGTATTGGATGAGGCCCATAAGATAAAAAACGTAGAAGGAGGTATTGTCGCCAATTCTGTACTTGAGCTGGCTAAACTTTCGGGGGTAGCTGCAAGAGTGGTATTGACCGGAACCCCTACCCCAAATGGATATGAAGATATCTATAACTTATATGAGTTCATTTGGCCAGATAAAGATATCATTGATTTCAATGTCTTTCAATTACAGGACATGTCATCCAAGCTTTTTGATCCAAGAGTAGATCAGTTGATCAATAATATATCTCCTTTCTTTATTAGGATAAAAAAAGGAGATATTCTTGAGCCTGAAAAGTACCCTATCAATAATAATGAGCCAATAAAGGTAGATATGGGGCCTATTCAAAGAGAAGTATATGATTTTATCGAGAATAGATATATAGGATACTTTGAAGAGAATCAGGATACTGCTGATATAGCTGCCGAGTTGACCAAGGCAAGATTTATTCGTTTAATGCAAGCTGCTACTAATCCAGCGTTACTTCGCAGCCCATTAGATAGGTATTTTAAAGATCAAGGATTGAGTAATGATCTTTATATAGATGATAGGGACATTATTAACAAAATATTGAATTATAAGGAACTTGAAGCTGTTCCGGCCAAATTTGAAATAGTAAAACAAATAACTACTGAGTTATTGGCTAAAAATGAAAAGGTAGTTATATGGGGAACGTTCGTGCAAAACCTTCATGAGTTAAAGGCTTACCTTGAACGATCAGAGATCAGTTCAGAACTTTTGTATGGAGCTGTTCCTACAGATACCGATGATACACCTGAAGAAGTAATGACACGCGAAAAAATAATCAAGAAATTCCACCAACCCAATTCACCTTTTAAAGTGATCATTGCAAATCCATTTGCTGTTTCAGAATCGATCTCTTTACATAAAGCATGTCATAATGCGATCTATTTAGAACGCACGTTCAATGCATCTAATTTTATTCAATCAAAAGATAGGATCCATCGCGTTGGTCTCAAGGAAGGTACTGTGACCAATTACCATTATTTAGTTTCAGAATGCTCAATAGATGAAACGATCCACGCTCGGCTCATAGAAAAAGAAAGAAGAATGCTTGATCTGATCGAAAGCCAGGAAATACCATTATTAAGTGAGAACCTAAATTATGACATAGACCTTCAGAATGATATAAAAGCTATTATCAGAGATTATGTTAGACGAACTGCTAAAGCATAACAAACTGGGCAATAAAGAAGAGCTACTTTTTCTTTTATTCAATGGTCTTTCTACTGATGGACATTATTCTGTAGAGAGCATCAAAAAATATTGCATATCTAACCTTTTCTCTATTTCAAGAAACTTTGAAGGTTTATTGAGCCTTTGCAAATTTATATCATTTGTTCAGATCACTGACGATAAAATATCATTGAATAATGGGCATTTTAAGCAAACAGAATATGAACGTACAACCTATCTTGAACAATTCCATTTTTATCTGCACCTGATAAATGCCTTAAAAAATGCCAATGCCTTACAAGATATATTTACTCCTGATAATATAAAGTTTAGCCAACAACTTTCTCAATATTATATTGTAGAAAGCAAATTTCCATATAGGTTCTTTCCATTAAGGAATATACTTATTTCTACTGGTTTTTTTTACAAGCACGAAAATTGGGTCAATCATTTGATCATTAAAAGAGAGTTTACTCAAGACTTTAAAAACTATGTAATAGATGAGATTTTTGTTCAACATAAGAATAAACAAAAATCTAGCCTATCACAACTTAAAAAGAACCAACAAGCGAAGGAAGAGGCAGGTAGGCGTGCAGAAGAATTTGCACTTCAATACGAGCATAGCAGATTACAAGGGCATGTTACTGCGGGGCTAATAAAATTAATATCTGACGAATATGTTAATGCAGGTTATGATATTCAAAGTTTTGAGGGGTACGATTCTATATTTATAGATAGGTTCATCGAAGTAAAATCATATGCAAATGAAGTATCCTTTTTCTGGTCGAAAAATGAGATCGAGACGGCTAAAGAACTTAAAAGTAAATATTTCTTGTACTTGATAGATCGATCGAGGATCAATGAAGAGAATTACAAGCCCCAACAGATCCAAGATCCATATAAAAAGATCTTTGAAAGTGATATTTGGAACAAAGAAACGGAGAATTGGAAAATAACCTTAGAAGAATAAGAACAGCAGCAATATCAACGATCATTAGACTTTTATGATCTTAACCAGATCCAATTCTCATATTTCTTCCAGATCATTTATTCTTACTGTGCACTACCTCTCTAAGCTCGTTAACGGTAAGCACGCCTGGCTGGCGGTGCAGCATGCGGTGGCAATTAGCACATACAAGGGCAAGGTCTTCGAGCTGGGTAGGCGCAGCAGTGTTGTATTGCGCCAAGGGCTTGGTATGGTGGCATTCGATAAAGCCTTGGCCTAAGAGGCCATATTTAAGATAGAAATCGAAGGTGCAAGCCTCGCAGGCTAAAGCCCCTGTGGCTTTGAGCACTTTTTTCTTTTTAGTAGCAACAATGGCTGCATTACGCTCGCGATATTTATGCAAGCGATACAGGGTTTGCCCTTCCTCCACCATGTCTAGCTTAGTCGCTTCATCATCTTCAATATAGCTAATTGATCGTAGTAAAGGCTCATTGTGCAGTACGCTGCGTATTTGCTGGGCAATGGTATGCAGTCGATCCCGATCGTTGGCAAACTCTTCAAACAAAGCTTTGTCTAACTTACTAAAAGCTTCCATGCCTTTACCCGTGTAGCTAGGATCAATGGCTAAAAAATTGGACAGTTTTAAGCTAACACCATTGGGATTACGAAAGCGGGCCTCATCGGGCTTATGGGTAAACAAAGGCAATAAATTAAGCTCTTGCGATAGCTTAATAATATTAGGATTGCGCGCATCTACGCTGCCTCTATCTGGATTAAAATATAGATCTAAAGCCAGTATAATTTCATCGCGATGCCATTTAGGATTTTTCATTTTCTTAATTAACTAGAGGGAGGGTGAAAGTACTACTTTTTGTTATGAAAATCAAGGCCTTATCTCCCCCCCGCGTGAGGGATAGCAGCGGTTACCCCGCAGGCCCACGCAGTAAGGGCCGAGGAGTAATAGCGGATAGCCCGGCCCCGGTATGGGGGTTTGGGAGTAGCGCTTTATTACATTCGCGAAGGCTATAAGGTGTACCTTGCTGCACTTTTGCCCATAGGCCCCATACCGGGGACACGCCCTAAAAGAAAAAAATAAAAACCAATCCATACAGGCCACCCTTCGCCTACGTCGGATATAGGCTGTTGCATCCATGAGGCCAATCAAATTTAAATGCTAATTTTGTTAGTATATGATGCAGCGATCCGGCAGTGCAGATTTACCCCTTCATAACGGCCAGGTGCCGCCCTGGCTGGCAGCGCGCATGGCGGCATTGGGCAAGGCGATTGTGGAAGAAATTATTGCCGGCCAGGGTAAAAGCGCCCTGCTGTCTAAGCTCAGCGACCCCTTCTGGTTCCAGAGCCTGGGCGCGGTGATGGGTATGGACTGGCATTCTTCGGGCATTACTACTTCGGTAATGGGGGCTTTAAAAAGCAGCATCAACCCGCTGGCCAGGGAGTTGGGTATCTGCATCTGCGGCGGTAAGGGTCGCCACTCGCGGAACACGCCCCAGGATATCCTGCGCTTTGCCGAAACCACCGGCCTATACGCGCCCGACCTGGTGCGCAGCAGCAAGCTGAGCGCCAAGGTGGATAATACGGCCGTGCAGGATGGCTTTCAGCTGTACCAGCACCACTTCATAGTGAGCGACGAGGGCCAGTGGACGGTGATACAGCAAGGCATGCGCGACAGCAGCGCTACGGCCCGGCGGTATCATTGGCACTCCCCTACCGTACAATCGTTTACCGAAACGCCGCATACCAGCATTTACGGGGCCAACCAGGGCACCATCCTCAACCTCACCGATAAGCTGGCGCAGCCCTTAAAAACGGCTATGATGGAAGTGGCCACCGAAAACCCGGACCGCATGCTGCCGGAAATAGCGAAGATGAGGCACCTGGTAATGCCGGGTCACCATGATGTAAGGGCCAAGGATGTGGACCTGAAACGCCTGGGCGCGGTGCTGTGGCTGGCTCAGGAAAAGCAGGTACAGAACTTTGAAGAGCTGCTGTTGCTGGAAGGCTTGGGCCCTAGAACCTTGCAGTCGCTGGCGCTGGTGAGCGAGGTGATCTACGGTCAGCCCACACAGTTTAAGGATCCGGCGCGTTTTTCGTTTGCCCATGGCGGCAAGGATGGTCACCCCTTCCCGGTGCCTACCAAAGTATATGATGAAACGATCGACACCTTACAGCAGGCCATTCAAAGGGCGAAGCTGGGCCGGCAGGATAAAATGCAGGCGATACAATCGCTGTCGAAAATAACGGACCGGCTGGCCGAGGATTTTATTCCGGATGGCAGTATTGACGAGGTGATCGCCCGGGAAAGGGCTGATTCATGGAAATATGGGGGGAGGACGGTTTTTGGTAAGGCGCAGCGGCCGCAGGGGCGGCAATTAGATTTATTCGATGATGATCAACTATAATAACCTTTCAATAGACCAGGCAAATGCCCTACAGGACCAACTGAGGGCCGGGCTGCGCTTTGACCTTGCCGGCGGACGGGATTTTACTACGATTGGTGGCGCTGATATTTCTTTTAATAAAGGCATTAGCGAGTTTTTCGCGGCTATTGTGTTGCTGAGTTTTCCAAATATGGTTTTGCAGGGTTATGCCCTCGCACGGGGAAATAGTGATTTTCCATATGTACCCGGGTACCTGGGTTTTCGCGAGGTGCCCAGCTTGTTGAAGGCCTGGGAACTGATCCCGGATAAGCCTGATCTATTGGTGCTGGACGGACAGGGTATTTTGCACCCGAGGCAGATGGGTATTGCTTCACATTTTGGGGTACTGACCCAACAACTAACAATCGGCTGCGCTAAAAATTCTCTGTTCGGCAAATATGAAGCGTTAGGGCCACAAAAATATACAGCGAGCCCGATATATGGTCATGGTGGCGTTGCCGGCTATGCCTTACGTACTAAAGATGGGGTGCAGCCCGTGTATATTTCTCCTGGTTACGGTGTAAATGTTCCGCAAGCGCTTGCTGTTATGCGCAAATGCATCGGTAAATACCGTATACCGGAACCGACAAGGATAGCGCACGAAGTGGTGAACCAGTTTAGGAAAGGGGAACTAAAGGATGGATTTCATAGAGTGATGCAGCACCCGGAGTTGTTTTAAAAGTGCTGAGTTATTAAAACAGCAACTTTATTAATTAGTTGAGTAAATAGGCAGGCTGCACATTTCTTTTTAAAATGATACTCGATGAAGAGCCAATTAAACGTTAAGGCCACCACTCTGGCCTGAAAATTGCTTTAGTTTAAGCGTGTGTCCCGACTTTATCGAAGAATTGACCGAGCAACTAATCTAAAAACCCGTTTAAAATAAATAAATATGAAACTGATTTTTCCATTAGTATTGACTTCTCTGGCAGCCCTCTCTTGTAATAATGCCGCCTCAACGTCAAACAACACCAAAACAACGGACTCCCTGAATAATTCCGTTACCACAGAAAAGCCTAATACCAATTATAAACCGGCCTTTGAAGGACAAACAAGAATAGCCGCGGTTAAAACCTCCACTCCTTACGCATCAACAGTGATCACCGAATCGCTCAAATCTCCCTGGGGTATAGCGGTGCTCCCGGATGGCAGACTGCTGATTACAGAGAAAAAAGGTACGCTACGGATCGTCGACCCTGCAAGCGGAACGGTAAGTGAAAAGATAGAAGGTGTAGGTGGAGTGGATGACAAAGGTCAGGGCGGTTTACTGGGCTTGGCGCTTGATCCGGACTTCGCTACCAACCGGATGGTTTATTGGGTCTTTTCAGAAAAAGTCGATAAAGGCAATCATACCGCGGTGGCAAAAGGTAAACTCGCAGAGGATGAAAAATCCATACAAAATAAACAGGTCATCTACCGCGCATTACCCACTTACGATGGCGATAAGCACTATGGCGGGCGCATTGTTTTTGCTAAAGATGGTAACTTATTCATCAGTACGGGAGAGCGCTCCGATAAAGAGACCCGCCCGCAGGCACAAGACCTGAAATCTGCCTTGGGTAAAATACTACGCATTACCAAAGACGGGAAACCTGCAGCAGGCAACCCATTTGAAGGCAATAAAGATGCCTTACCGGAGATATACAGCTATGGCCACCGGAATACGCAGGGCTTAGCTTTCCATCCTGAAACTGGCACCCTTTGGAACAATGAATTCGGTCCTCTGGGTGGCGATGAGTTAAACCTGGTCAAAGCGGGTGTCAACTATGGTTGGCCTACGATCACTTACGGACTGGAATACAGCGGCGACCCGATTGGCAATCCACCTATCCAGCAAAAAGAAGGCCTCGAACAACCGGTTTATTATTGGGATCCCGTATTGTCGCCCAGTGGCATGACTTTCTACTCCGGCACGAATATACCTGAATGGAAAAACAGTTTATTCCTGGCCGGCTTGAACAGTTACCACATTGCCCGTTTAGTAATCAAAGACAATAAAGTAGTAGGAGAAGAACGTATTCTGGATAAGGAAGGCAAGCAGCGTTTCCGCGACATTGCACAGGGAAAGGACGGAGCACTATATGCCATTACAGACGGCGGGCGTTTATATAAAATTGATAAAAAGTAATTAATCCTATATGGATAAGGACCGCGATGCATTGCCATAGCGGTCCTTTATTTATATCTATTCACAAGCTATATCGTCCCTATGTGTCGTTTTTTAACCTGTTTGATAATGTTCTATTGCTTGTCCGCAACTTCAATTCTATACGCACAGCAAACAGACAGTACCACTAGCAATTCCGAACTGGCTCCTGTTGCGGTTATAGCTTACTTCAACCGGCAACCAATACTGGGACTGACGGCCGCTGCCCAAACTATAACTTCAGCTACACTTGAGGCACAGCAGACCACTACCCTATTGCCCGCTATCAATACCGTTGCGGGTATGCGTATGGAAGAACGTTCTCCCGGCAGCTACCGCCTTGCGATGCGGGGCAGTACGATCCGTTCTCCGTTTGGGATTCGAAATGTGAAAGTTTACCTGGATGAGTTTGTCCTTACCGATGCCGGTGGAAATACTTACCTGAACCTGATCGATCCTGCAGCAATAGATCAGGTACACATTTTAAAAGGTCCGGATGGCTCCCTTTACGGTGCTAACTCCGGCGGCGTATTACGCCTGCAGCCAAAAGGTTTTGAGGGGAAAGAAAATAAAGGATCATTACTATTGAGTGGCGGTTCTTATGGTTTGTTTCAAGAACAGCTTTCGGTACAACGTAAGGTAACAGACAAGTACTCTTTCTCTGTAGACCAGTCTTTCACCCGCGCTGACGGCTACCGGGAAAATACAGCATTAGATAAAAAGACCTTTCAAACCGCCCATAAATGGAGCTACGCGAAACGCAGCGAATTGCGGTTTCTAGCTTTTTATACTGATATGGACTATCGGACACCGGGAGGACTGACCGAAGCTCAGATGCGGGAAAATCCAAGGATGGCAAGGCCAGCGAGCGGTATAATGCCTTCGGCAAAAGAACAAAAAGCGGGCATTCAGAACAAAACATTATTTGGCGGTGTCGTTCATGATGCCCGTATTAATGAACGCTTATCCCACACGATAAGCGTTTTCGGATCATATACCGATTTCAAAAATCCTTTCATGACCAATTATGAATTCAGGGACGAAGGTAACTTGGGCCTACGTACCTATTTTTCTTATAAAAGTGAATCCAATGAGCGTTTTGAGTGGCAAATGCAACTGGGTTTCGAAGGACAAAAGGGTTGGACAAAAATAGATAATTACGATAACGAAAGTGGGCAGCCGGGTGCCAGGCAAGCAATGGATGAGTTAAACAATATCCAGGGCAGTCTGTTTTACCGGGCTATGGCACGGCTTTATAAGCGCTGGACGATTGAAGCTTCGTTGGGTTTGAATGATATGGGCATTAATTATACACAAAGATATCCGGTAGTAGCCGAACCAAAGGGCACTATTGCTTTCAATAATATCTGGATGCCTCGCTTAGCTACCTCTTATTTGCTTACAGATGTTTTAGCGATACGTGGTTCTGTTTCCAAAGGTTACTCCCCGCCCACTATTGCGGAAGTGCGTTCTTCTGATAACAACATCAACACTGATTTACGGGCAGAGACCGGTATCAATTACGAGGTGGGTATAAGGACCGAAACCCGCAACAGGCGATTCATTGCAGACCTGGCCTTGTATCATTACGATATGAATGATGCTATTGTAAGACAGCTCCGGAACAATGGTGCAGAATATTTTGTGAATGCTGGGGTAATCCGGCAACAAGGTATAGAAGCCTCTATCTGGGCCCATGTATTGCCTTTGCAACAAAGCCGTTTTTTGAGCTCCCTGCAGGTTCAGTCTGCGCTTTCCTGTAATCATTATCGCTTTAGGCATTACCAGGTAGATGATGAAGACTTTAGTGGCAACAAAGTGACTGCAGTGCCGGATTGGGTCTGGTCAAATACCTTGTTGCTTACCTTGCCCAAAGGTATAGGGTTAAACATTAATTACAATTATACTTCCGCTATGCCCGTGAATGATGCGAATACCGTATTCGCTAAACAGTTTCATTTAGTGCAGGTCAAAGGCACCTTTAACTGGAAAATAAATCAGGATGTGCAGCTACAGTTTTTCGCAGGAGTTAATAATTTACTCAATGAAAAATATAGCCTGGGTAATGATATTAATGCTTTTGGTAACCGGTTTTTCAACCCGGCACCACCGGTAAATTACTATGGGGGAATAAAATTATATTTCTAATTTACTTATTTGGGGGCGTCACTTTTAAAGCTAGAAGGTTTAATCAAACATTTATAAGGGGTTACTGAAGTGCGAACTTAGAGACTCACTTGAAATTGATTATTACTCATATGCCAGGTTTTGCAATACTGCCGATGTGCCTTGCAACCGTGCTCGATAATGGATCCAGCCCGGAAATCGTGCTGGCGATTTCCCGACAACTGTTGGGAAGGAGTCCTTTTGCTCCACTTTTTAGACAAGCAAAAAGTGGAAAAGGAAAAAATTAATCATGGATGTGCTCAATGAAAATTGCACAGCATTGCAATACAGCCGATGGGCCTTGCAACCGTGCTGATTAACGGACCCCCACCCGAAAATCATGCTAGCGATTGATTTTCGGTGTCCTTTTTGCGCTCCTTTTTGGACAAGCAAAAAGGAGCAAAGAACTCGCTGATGTTAGATAGGAAATTGTATAAAATCGCAATACTGCCGATGGGCTTCGCAGTTGTGCTCAGTAACGGATCCAGCCCGGAAATCGTACTGGCGATTTACCGACAACTGTTGGAACGGAGTCCTTTTGCGCCACCTTCTGGACAAGCAAAAGTGGAAAAAGAAATAACATCCCAGTTTTATACTTATGTTCTTTTGCCTTAATGCAGGCAGCACCAAAAAATCAAGGCTGTGAAAAAATAGCGCAGAAAGCCTAAAGTTGTCGAAACTCGCACGAAAAATCATGTGATAAACTACAAAGTCAAGGAGGCTCAAACAGCGGCGACTTTTCCTCCGCATACCGGAGGACGGCCCCCTGCACTATTTTCTTCACGCCATTTTTTCAAAGGCCGGTTCAGGAGGATACCAATAGTCAACAATTAAAAACTAGCGCGCTTCATCAAACATTCAAATTTGCCTGTCAAAGTAC